>ENA-UESI01000335-UESI01000335.1-human-gut-metagenome-genome-assembly--contig:-NODE-335-length-40660-cov-6.534953_pt1 | contig 40660 bp, 41 predicted proteins | sample MGYA00243005_ERZ508006 | MGnify/ENA primary metagenome ERZ508006 (study PRJEB26167, sample SAMN06115436) | human gut metagenome | host: Homo sapiens | place: China:Shandong | collected 2015-06-10... | reverse complement strand
TATATTTATACCGACGGATATTTCGGTCCCGGAACAGGCCATGCAACCCAAAAAATCACGATATTTGGCGTCGCAATGTTGCGTTTTGCTCCTTAGCTTCGTCTTACAGATACAATGAAGGAAATTGAATTCACCTCGCTTGTCCTGCCGTTGCGCGACCGTATGTTCCGTTACGCGCATAGTCTGCTGCTCTCATCGGCGGAGGCGGAGGACGCGGTGCACGACCTGCTGGAGCGGTTGTGGGCCGAGCGGGCCCGGTTGGACGAATGCCGCAGCGTCGATTCCTTCGTGATGACCGCCGTGCGCAACCGCTGCTACGACCTGCTGCGCAGGCGGCAGGCCGATAGCCGGCGTGACGATGCGGTGGCGGGGTGGGTCGAGCGTTCCACGGCGGCGGAGGCCGAACGGTGGGAGATGCGTGAACTGGTGCGGCGGGCGATGACCTGTTTGCCCGAACGGCAGCGCGAGGTGCTCCACCTGAAGGACATCGAGGGGTATCCGACCCGCGAGATTGCCGGAATGGTAGGCTGTGACGAAGCGCAGGTGCGCGTGATCCTCTCCCGCGCCCGGAACTCTTTGAGGGAGGTATTGAAAAAAATGATGGACGATGAACGAACGACAAGAACGGATTGAACAACTGGCGGAGCGCTGGTTTGCAGCCGAGACGACCGATGCCGAGGAGCGCGAACTGCGCGACTGGTTGCGCCGGACGGAGGATTTGCCCGCTTCCCTGAGCGACGTGCGGGCGATGATCGTGGGCCTGGACACGCTGGCAGAAGAGCGCTTTCCCGCCGGGCGGAAAGTGCCCCTGCGCCGGCGGATGCCGCCGCTTTGGGGATTCGTGGCGGCAGCCGTTACGGTCCTCGGGCTTTTCGTTTGTGCGGAGTTGATGCGTAAGCCCTATTGCTACATCGACGGTGTAGCGGTCTACGACAAGGAAGCGGCCATGCAGGCGACCGTTTACCTCGAATCGTTTTCGGCGCTCGACGAGTCGGCCCGGATGGTCGACGAACTGATCAGGAACAATTAAAAACCAATATTGCCATGAATAAACGATTTGTTTTTACGGGTATTTTTATTTTGCTGGCGCTGTGTGCGTCGGCACAGGCGACGGATGTTCCGGCCGCGGACTCCCTCCGGCGGATCGGGGATGTCGATACCGGCCCGGTCACCATGCGCCGTGCCGCCGACGGAGAGGGGATGGTGCTCGAAGTGGCAGGTTTCGGCATCACGCTCGGGCAGGCCTCGGGGGGTGAAAAGCAGAAGGTGAAGGCGCTTCCGCGGGTCTGCGGTTCGTTTTTAAGCGGTGTCGAGATGGGTTTTAACTTCCTGACCGGCGCAGATTATGCGGGTTACCCGGCCGAAGCGGGGGATTTCCTCGATGTCAGGGGCGGCAATTCATTCCACTTCGGCATTACGCCCGTCGGTTTGAGTGTGGCGCTGGATCGGAAGCGGCGGTTCGAGTTTTCGACCGGACTGCGCTATACGGTCGATAATTACCGGCTGTCCGACAACTCGATTACACTGGGCCGTGACGGAGGCATGGTCGTTCCGCTGCCGCTGGACGACAAGGCCGACAAGTCGAAACTCCGCATCACGTCGCTGGGATTTCCGTTGCAGTTCTCGTTCGATCCGGTCCGGCATCTGCGCGTCGCTGTCGTGGGGTATTGCGACTTCACGCTCGGGGCTAATGCCATCTATAAGAAGCCGAAGGAGAAGAACTCCCTTTCCGGCGTCAATCCCTTCCAATTCGGGCTCGGGGGCTCGGTTTCCTACCGCGGGTTCGGCGTGTATGTCCGTTACGGTGTAACCTCGCTCTTCAAGAGCAGTGCGGGGCCCGTCTGCCATCCGGTGTCGTTCGGCGTTTGTGTTTTCATGTAAAACTGCGCGGCTATGAAACGATTGTTATTGATCCTGCTGATTACGTTGCCCCTGTTGGCGCGTGCGCAGAATGCCTCCTGGAAATTCTTCGACCGCTATGCCAAAGCCGAAGGATTTACCAGCGTGCAGCTCGAACGGAAAATGATGCGGATGATGGGCCGGGAAGCGGCCGAAAAAGGGGATGAGGGACTGGCCAAGTTGCTGGGCGGCATCGAATATATCCGCATCGTGGCTCTCGATGCGGGAGACGGCGGGCAGTTCGTCGCCGATGCGGAGAAGTTGGCAGCGACGCCGGAATATAAGTTCCAACTGGTGATGTCCGGGACCGAGGAAGGGCAGACTACGAAATTCTACATCCGCGAAGCGGAGTTTTACAATAATTCAGAGTTGTTGATGCTGACCTACGGTGCGAAAGAAACCGTCGCGGTAAATATCTACGGCCGGTTCGACCTCAAGCAGGTCGCGCGGCTCTCGACGATCAGGCCGAAGAAATAAGCGGACGGATTCGGTAAAAAGCCTGCAACATCGTGTTGCAGGCTTTTTTGTATGGGTTATATTTATATCAGCCGACACAAAAACGGCGGGAGCTGAACTCCCGCCGTTTTCTTCGGATCGTTTCCGGCTGTTGTTAGTCCTCGAACTTCGCCGAGAGGAACTCGCGGTTGAGCCGGGCGATATGCGCGATCGAGATCTGCTTGGGGCACTCGGCCTGGCAGGCTCCCGTGTTGGTGCAGTTGCCGAAGCCCAGTTCGTCCATCTTGGCGACCATCGCCTTGGCGCGGCGTGCTCCCTCCACGCGGCCCTGGGGCAGCTTGGCGAGCGACGACACGCGGGCAGCGACGAAGAGCATGGCCGAACCGTTCTTGCAGGTTGCGGCGCAGGCTCCGCAGCCTACGCAGGCAGCGGCGTCCATCGACTCCTCGGCGTCGGCCTGCGGAATCGGAATGGCGTTGGCGTCGGGAACCGAGTTCGTGCGTACCGAGATAAAACCTCCGGCCTGCAAAATCTGGTCGTAAGCCGAACGGTTCACCACGAGGTCCTTGATGACGGGGAATGCCGCCGAGCGCCACGGCTCGATGGTGATCGTAGCGCCGTCCTTGAACTTGCGCATGTAAATCTGGCAGGTCGTGGCGCCCTGGCTGGGGCCGTGCGCCTGTCCGTCAATGTGCAGCGAGCACATGCCGCAGATACCTTCGCGGCAGTCGTGGTCGAATGCCACGGGTTCCTTGCCCTCGTGGATGAGGTTGTTGTTCAGGATGTCCAGCATCTCGAGGAACGAAGTGTCGGCCGAGATGTCCGTTACCTTGTAGCTCTCGAAAGCGCCTTTGGATTTAGCGTCCTTTTGACGCCATATCTTTAATGTAAAATTCATAGTTTCGATTCGATATTAAAGTTCAACGTCAAATGGCCTTAGTCTTTGTAGTTGCGCTGTGCAGGGTGTACGAACTCGAAGTTCAGCGGCTCTTTGGTCAGTTCCGGAGCCTCGTCCGCGCCCTTGTACTCCCATACGGCGGCATATACGAAGTTTTCGTCGTCACGCTTGGCCTCGCCCTCTTCGGTCTGGTGCTCCGTGCGGAAGTGACCGCCGCACGACTCCTCGCGGTTGAGTGCGTCGCGTGCCATCAGTTCGCCCAGTTCGAGGAAGTCGACCAGACGCAGCGCCTTTTCGAGTTCGACGTTGAAATCGTTCTCCTGGCCTACGACCTTCACGTCCTTCCAGAACTCCTTGCGCAGCGCCTGAATCTCGACGATGGCCTTTTCGAGCGACTCCTTCGTACGGGCCATGCCGACGTTCTCCCACATGATGTGGCCCAGCTTCTTGTGGATGTCGTCCACCGACTGCTTGCCGTTGATCGAAAGCAGTTTTGCGATCTTCTCCTTGACGCCCTTTTCGGCTTCGTCGAAGGCTTTGGTATCGGTCTTCACCTTCGGGGCCTGGATCTTCTTGGCCAGGTAGTCGCCGATGGTGTAGGGAAGTACGAAGTAGCCGTCTGCAAGACCCTGCATCAGGGCCGAAGCTCCCAGGCGGTTTGCACCGTGGTCCGAGAAGTTTGCCTCGCCGATGGCGTAGAGGCCCGGGATGGTGGTCATGAGGTTGTAGTCGACCCAGATACCGCCCATCGTGTAGTGCACGGCGGGGAAAATCTGCATCGGCTGCTCGTAGGGGCTCACGTCGGTGATCTCCTCGTACATGTCGAAGAGGTTGCCGTAACGCTGTTTGATGATGTCCTTGCCCAGACGCTCGATGGCGGTCTTGAAGTCGAGGAATACGGCCAGGCCGGTCTCGTTCACGCCGAAGCCTGCGTCGCAGCGCTCCTTGGCGGCGCGCGAAGCCACGTCGCGCGGCACGAGGTTACCGAAGGCCGGGTAACGGCGCTCCAGGTAGTAGTCGCGGTCCTCCTCGGCGATGTCCGAAGGCTTTTTGGCGCCCGAGCGGATAGCCTTTACGTCCTCGATCTTCTTGGGAACCCAGATGCGGCCGTCGTTACGCAGCGACTCCGACATCAGCGTCAGCTTCGACTGCTGGTCGCCGTGAACGGGGATACAGGTGGGGTGGATCTGCGTGAAGCAGGGGTTGGCAAAACCTGCACCCTTGCGGTAGCACTGGAATGCGGCCGAGCCGTTCGACGCCATGGCGTTGGTCGACAGGAAGAAGACGTTGCCGTAACCGCCCGTGGCGATAACGACGGCGTGAGCGCCGTGGCGCTCGATCTCGCCCGTTACGAGGTTGCGGGCGATGATACCCTTGGCCTCGCCGTCCTCGATCACGATGTCTAGCATCTCGTGACGCGGGTAGCTCTTCACCGAACCGGCTGCGATCTCCTTGTTGAGGGCTGCATAGGCGCCCAGCAGAAGTTGCTGTCCTGTCTGGCCGCGGGCATAGAACGTACGCGATACCTGCGCGCCGCCGAACGAACGGTTAGCCAGCAGGCCGCCGTATTCGCGGGCGAAAGGAACGCCCTGGCCCACGCACTGATCGATGATCAGGTTGGCAACCTCGGCCAGACGGTAGACGTTGGCTTCGCGGGCGCGGTAGTCGCCGCCCTTGATCGTGTCGTAGAACAGGCGGTATACCGAGTCGTTGTCGTTCTGGTAGTTCTTGGCGGCGTTGATACCGCCCTGGGCTGCGATCGAGTGGGCGCGGCGGGGCGAGTCCTGAATGCAGAATACTTTGACGTTGTAACCCAGTTCGCCGAGCGAAGCGGCTGCGGAAGCGCCTCCGAGACCCGTACCGATAATAATGATGTCGAGTTTGCGCTTGTTGGCGGGGCTTACGACTTTGATAGCTGTCTTATGGTTGCTCCACTTTTCGGCCAGAGCACCGGCAGGAATTTTAGCATCTAATTTTAAAGCCATATCGTTTGTGTGTTTATTATTCTACAATGGGGTGATTAGCATACGCCTGCGATGCAGGGGAAAAGGAAGTAAACGAGCACCACGGCTGCAAACCCGAGGAATACGATCGTGGCCACGATGTTGGCGATGCACTTCAGACGGGGATACCACGTGTCGTTGGCCCAGCCCACGGTCTGGAACATCGACCATACGCCGTGCGTGAGGTGGAACCACAGGGCGGCGAACCATACGAGGTAGATCACCACGTAGTACCACTGCGAGAAGGTGTAGGCGATCAGCGAAGCGCCGTCTGCGGGATCGAGGCCCAGCGAGTTCTCGTGTCCGCCCAGAATCTCCACGAGCTGCATCTTCGACCAGAAGTTGAAAAGGTGGATCAAAAGGCCGCCCAGGATGATGAAGCCCAGTACGAGCATGTTTTTCGAAGCCCAGGCCACGCCCGGCTCCTGAACCGTCACGGCGTAACGCTGCGAGCCGCGCGCCTTGTAGTTGTTCAGCGTGAGGATGACGGCGTAGAGGAAGTGGACGAAGACGCCCAGCGCCAGTACGGCCGTTCCGGCCAGCGCATACCAGTTTGCGCCCAGCAGCTCGCAAATCATGTTGTACGCCTCGGGCGAGATGATCGCCGTAATGTTCATCGACATGTGGAAGAGGATGAAGAGCACGAGGAACACGCCCGTCACGCTCATTACTAACTTCTTGCCAAGCGAGGAATTAGATAGAAAACAGCTCATAATGATTTTAATTTGTTATATTTGTTAATGATTTGTGTTCTGCTTTTATTTCGCACGCAAAGATAGCCATTGTTTGCGGAATAACAATAAAAACGGGCGGGAATTTTATGCCTGAAAGGAGGGTTTTATGACCAAAAAAGAACTACGCGCCGCAATGCGCAAACAGACGCTCGGAATGACTCCTGCGGAGCGGGCCGAGGCCTCGCGGCGGATTTTCGGCCGGGCCGGGCGGCTGGAGGCTTTCGGCGCGGCCCGGACGGTGGGGTTTTTCTGCTCGCTGTCCGATGAGCCGGACACGGCGGAGGCGCTGGTGCAGTGGGGTGCGGTGAAACGCATCGTTGTCCCGCGCGTCGAAGGCGACGTGATGCGGTTTTATGAGTACGATCCGCAGACATTGCGCCCGGGCGCTTTCGGTATCGCCGAGCCGGGGCCGGCAGCGCGGTTGTGCGGCCCCTCGGAGATCGACCTCATGATCGTTCCCGGTACGGCGTTCACGACCTCGGGCGTTCGCTGCGGCCGTGGGCGGGGTTACTACGACAAATACCTCTCGCAGCCGGGAGTGAAGGCCGTGAAGGTCGGCGTGTGTTTTGCCTGCCAGTTGATCGGGGAACTGCCTGCAGAGCCGCACGACGTGGCAATGGATTATGTAATAACGGATTGATTATGGATGCAAAAGAGTTTGCCGCCGCCTATGCGGAGGCGTTCGGCCCGGCAGCGGGACTGCCGCTGCTGTTCTGGTATTCGCCGGAGCCGGTGCGTACTGTTCCCAAAATCGAAGGGTGCTTTTTCAAGGCGCTGGGAGAGGCCTGCGAAGGACTTCCGGTGAGTCTCAATGCCGGGAATATCGGTTGCGGAGGCGGAAAGTTCTATACCGGCTTTACCCCGATGCCGCCGTTCGTGCCGACTTTCGTGTCGCAGAAGGAACACTATAAGCAGACGCCCGAAATGGTGTTGGATTTTATCGGACGGCTCGGCGTGCCGGAGGCTTCGGGGGCATGGCTCAATTTTGCGCGTATCGACACGCCGCAGGCTGTGGAAGCGTTCGGTACGGCAGACGGCATGCTTTTTCTGGCTACGCCGGACGTGCTGTCCGGACTGGTGTCGTGGGCCGTTTACGACAACAATGCCGACGACGCCGTGCGTGCGCCGTTCGGATCGGGGTGCAGCGCCGTCGTGACGCAGGCTGTGCAGGAGAACCGCCGGGGCGGGCGCAGCGTCTTCCTGGGGTTGTTCGACCCTTCGGTGCGTCCGTGGGTCGGGGAGTCGGTGCTGAGTTTTGTCGCGCCGATGTCGCGTTTGCGGGAGATGTGCGGCACGATGCGTGCAAGCTGTCTTTTCGGGACCCACGCATGGAATAAGGTTCGGGACCGTATTAATAAGAAGAATATATGAAAAAGAGAAAAGCGGCGCTGGTGCTTGCAGGCGGCGGCGCGCGGGGCGTGGCCCATATCGGGGCCATTGAAGAGTTGGAGAGCCAGGGATTTGAAATAACGTCCGTTGCCGGGACCTCGATGGGGGCGTTGGTCGGGGGCGTATATGCTTCGGGACATCTCGAACCGTTCAAGGAGTGGATGCGTGCACTCGATAAGTACAAGGTTTTCAGCCTGGTCGATTTTGCGCTGAGCACCGAAGGGCTGGTCAAGGGCGACCGGGTGATGGAGGCCATGAAGGAGTTGGTTCCGGACATGGAAATCGAGCAGATGCCCGTGCCGTTTACGGCTGTGGCGGCCGACCTGCTGACGGGAAGCGAGGTCGTGCTCGACAAGGGCGGTCTGTACGACGCCATTCGTGCGTCGATCTCGATCCCCTCGGTTTTCAGGCCCGTGCATCGCGAAGGGCAGGTGTTGGTCGACGGCGGCACAGTCAACCCGCTGCCGCTGAACCGTGTGAAGCGTGCGGAGGGCGATCTGCTGATCGCTGTGGATGTCAGTGCCCGGTTCGGGGCCAACCCTGCTCAGCGGGCCAATGCCTCGCTGAATTATTATAAAGTGCTGATCGCCTCGTCGCAGATCATGCAGCAGCGTATTACGCAACTGATGAGCCGGCTTTACAAGCCCGACATCATGGTCGAAATGCCGGCTGACAGCTTCGGCATGTTCGAATTTTACCATTCGGACGAGATTATCGAAGCCGGACGCGAAGCGACGCGTGCAGCGCTGGAGCGTTGGACCGGGGATAAAAACGGTATGGTTCTTGCTGAAAGTGAAGAAAAGATTGCGACGGCCCGTTTTTGAAGAATTCAAAAATAGTGACGCAACTTCACACAGATTTTAGGGCCGCCGCAATGTATTCGAGAACCGGGAGTGTCGAAAGACATTTCCGGCTTCCTTACGCGACAAAGATAAAGAAAGTTTCTGAATTTACAACGTCTTTGCCTGAAAGTGATATGGGTGCGCCCAAAAAATCGAAGCAGCAGGGCCTTTTTACCCGGTCAATCCGCTTTTTTTCGCACCGAGGTGTCTGTGCCGGTCTTTTTTAGTCCGGTCGTGCAAAACAAATCCCGGCTGTCAAGCCGGGATTTGTTTTGGCTATGGGGCGGGTTTTTACCGCTTGTCGCTTTCGCGGACATACGCCGCGATGCGGTGGCTGCGCTTGCCGATGGGTACGCCCAGACCGAGTGTCACGTTCATTGTGCTTTGCTTGATGGGAATCCATTGGGGCGTGTGCTTGGCCGTTACGATGTCGGTTGCGAGGAAGAAGTTGATCCAGCTCGGGCAGAGGTTCATCGCCAGGCCGATGGCTCCGCCGCGGTTGTCGATCACCGAGTAGCTTCCCGAAACCGTGAACCAGCGTATGGGGTGGAAGTTGACCGATCCGGTGATGTTGTGCAGGGTCTTGTACTCCCAGACGCGGGCCGTGTACAGGAGGCCGATGCCGATTTTATGGCGCCACACCTCGTATTCGAGTCCGGCGTTGATCGATGCGCGGAGCATCTTCGAAACGCTCTTCGAGCCGTTGGGGGTGAATTCCAGGATGTTGAGGTCGAAATCGGGCTGTTCGCTCTGTCTGTTCTCGTCGACGATCACGCCCGAGAACTCCATTGACTTGGACGAAAGGCCGATGCTGTTGTACTTCTTGCTCCAACTGATGAATCCGAGGTCGGTGACTGCCAGCGACGCCTGCAGGTTGTCGAGGATGTCGTACGTGGCGCCCAGGTCGACGGCGAAACCGTAGCCGGCGGGTTTGGTGGGTTTGAAGTTGTCGAAGTCCCCCAGTTTGTAGGTCCCGTCTTCAGCGTAGTTGATGTCTTCGGGTGCGGCTCCGGCGCCGGTAACGTCCAGTTGACCGATGGCGTCGATCTTCCAGGCGTCGTCGGCAAGCGATACCCGGAAATGGTCGTAGTTGAGTTTCCCGCGGGCGATACCCATCAGGAACTTGGCGCGTACACCGACGTAGAGCCGGTCGTTCATCAGCGGGAACGAGTAGTTGAAGCCCGCTTCGAGGTAGTTGTGGGTCGTGACGCCGATGTCGCGGATGTCGCCGTCCTGGCCGCGCTTGAGGAACTCGAAGAGCGAGTAGGGGAGGTTGACATCGGCATTTACGCGGGCGTTGAGGTCGAACGACCAGAAATTCTTGTGATTCCGGGTGAAAGCGCCGAAGCCGATGATGTTGATCCTCGAGTCGGAGCCCAGCAGGTTCTTGTTCTTGAGGTTGGCCAACGCATCGGCCGACGATACGGAACTGTCGAGCAGCGTCACCAGCTTGCCGTTGCGCGGATAGAGGATGTTGTCGAGGGCCAGGTTGCCGCTGGCGTTGATGTCCAGTCCGCCCAGGCCGGGGATGTTTACGTAGCCGCGCAGCGGAGCGAAGGCGGGGTTGAACTGGCTGCGGAGGGTCGAACCCTCCATAAAGTAGGCCGTGGGATTTTGGGCTGCGGCGCCGGCCGCCAGGAATGCAGCCGCTATAAGGGTGATTATCTTTCTCATGGTGGGATGCGGGTTAGATGTCGAGTTTCAGTCCTCCCGTTTTGAGGAGGCTCAGGTCGATGGCGATCTGGTGCTGGATATTTCCCTGGAATCCTTTGCCGGGGAAATAGGTTTTAAGCGTCACGGGAATCCGGATCGTGATGCCCTCGACGATCGTCCGCAGGTCTTCGGCGAAAAGCCGCGTGTCGGGAATCGGGTTCGCCTGCGTGTTGGCGACTACGTCGACGTTGAATGAAATTTCCGTCGGGTCGAAGAGCGGGGCGATATGCAGGGAAACCGGAAGTTCGTTGGCGATCGAGCCTTTCAGGTAGAGCGTATTCTTGGGGTTGGTCACAGTCGCCGGGTCGAGGTTGTCGGCGAGCATGTCCACGATGTCGCTGCCGATGTCGATGTGGCCGACCTCATAGTCGAGCGGTTCGATGCGGAGCGTGGTCAGGTAGCTGCGGGCCTCGGCTTTCACTGCGTCGCTGAGTGTTTCTCGCAGTGTAGCATCGTTCTTGAAGGCCGTGATGAAGACCGGTTTGAACTGGTCGACGGTCGTGCCTGCGGGCAGCAGGGGCAGGAATGTTCCGATGTATTTGTCTTCGCACAGCAGGTCGGCGACGGCATTCAGTTTATTGTCGTCGGCGAGCATCTGCGCCGTCAGCGCTTCGAGCAGCTTGTCGACTTCGCTCTGGCTGGTCTGCAACAGTTGCAGGTCGACCGATTGTTTGTTTTCGGGAAGCGGCGACGGAAGCCAGATGTCGGCTTCCCGGAAAATGGCCTCGATGTTGACGCCGCCGTCGGTGAGTTCGTTCATCGAAACGAGCACTTTGGCCAGCGGAATCGTGAACTTGGATTCATCGCCGCCGATGGTGACGTTGTCGGTGTCGATGTCTTCTAAATCGTAATCCTTGTCGATACACGCTGTGGAGAGTGTCCCGGCGAGGAGCAGGAGGAAAAGTTTTCTCATAGGCTTGGGTCTGATAGTGAGCCACAAATATACTGCTTTCGACGAATATAACAAAAAATGAGAACCTTTTTACAATCCTTCTGTTTTGCAATATATTTGTTAAATTTGCAGGTCGTATGGCTGAAACGGAAAAACCGAATCTGAAGGAACAGGTGGCCTTATTGCCGCTGTCGCCCGGCGTCTACCAATTCGTGGACCGCTCGGGGACGATTATCTATGTGGGTAAGGCCAAGAGCCTGCGCAAGCGCGTGTCGTCGTATTTCGTGCAGTCGAAGGAGCACAGCGCGAAGGTGCGCGTGCTGGTGAAGCAGATCGCCGAAATCCGCCATATCGTCGTGGGGAGCGAGACCGATGCGCTGCTGCTGGAGAACTCGCTGATCAAAAGCCTTCAGCCGCGTTACAACATCCTGCTCAAAGACGATAAAACCTATCCATGGATCGTCGTGCGGAAGGAACATTTTCCCCGCGTGCAGTCCACGCGCATCCTGACGCGCGACGGCTCGCAGTATTTCGGCCCCTACGGCTCGGTGATGATGCAGCACAGCGTGCTCGACTTCATCCGCGAGGTGGTTCCCCTGCGTACCTGCAAACTCAATCTCGCGCCGGACCTGATCGCTAAGGGTAAGTATACGGTCTGCCTCCAGTATCACCTGGGCAACTGCAAGGGACCGTGTGTCGGGCTGCAGTCCGGGGAGGAGTATGCGCAACTCGTCGATATGGTCGTTTCGGTGCTGAAAGGCGACCTGCGCCCCGTGCGCCAGTACCTCGAAGCAGAGATGGAACGCGCTGCCGCCGGGCTGAAATTCGAACTGGCGCAGCGGTATAAACAACGTATCGACGCGCTGGACAACTATGCGGGCAAGTCGGTGATCGTCAGTGCGAAGATCGTCGATGTCGATGTTTTTTCGCTGCTGCCTGACGACGATGTGGCCTATTGCAATTTCGTGCGCATCCGCCACGGTTCGATCGTGGGCGTCTCGACGGTGAAACTCTCGACCGGTATCGGAGGCGACGAGCGGGACATGCTGACGCTGGCTATCCAGCATATCGTCGAACATATCGCCGGGGGCGAATTGGCCCGGGAGGTGATCGTTCCGTTCCTGCCTTCGACGACGCTGTTGTTCGACGGCGTTACCTTTACGGTCCCGAAGCGCGGCGAAAAACTCGAACTGCTGGAATTCTCGCAGAAGAGCGCCCGCATCTACCGCGCCGAACAGTTGAAAAACCTCGAAATCAAGAATCCCGAACGGTATACCGAGCGGCTGATGGATGCGATCCAAAAAGCGTTGTGCCTCGATAAACAACCGCGGCATATCGAATGTTTCGATAACTCCAACCTGCAGGGCGCCCATCCGGTGGCCTCGTGCGTGGTGTTCCGTGATGGAAAGCCGTCGCGTAAGGAGTATCGCCATTTTAACATCAAGACCGTGGTGGGCGCCGACGACTACGCTTCGATGCGTGAGGTCGTCTACCGCCGTTACAGCCGTCTGCAGGAAGAAGGAGCTGAATTGCCCGATCTCATTATCGCCGATGGCGGAAAAGGGCAGATGGGCGTGATTCACGAAGTGCTGGAGTATCTCGGGTTGGATATACCCATTGCCGGACTGGCCAAAAACGACCGTCACCGCACCTCCGAATTGCTCTATGGTTTTCCGCCCCTCCTGGTCGGCGTCCGTCCCACTTCGCCTCTTTTCCATTTTTTGTCGCATATTCAGGAAGAGGTACACCGTTTTGCGATCAGCTTCCACCGCCAGAAACGCAGCAAGGCGTTTATCCACAGCGAACTGGAGCAGATCAAGGGTGTCGGCGGCAAGACGATCCAGACCCTGCTGCAACATTTCCGTACGGTGGAGAAAGTCCGTGCCGCCAATATCGAGGAGTTGTCAGCGCTCGTCGGTGCGGCCAAAGCGAAAAAAATCAGGGCTTACTTCGAAAAATAGCCGTATTTTTTGAAAAGTTACGAAAATCTCCTATCTTTGTCCACCCGATTTGTTGCGTAAGCAGACTTGCCCGGATGGCGGAATCGGTAGACGCGTTGGTCTCAAACACCAATGACAGCAATGTCGTGCCGGTTCGACCCCGGCTCCGGGTACGGAAAACACCACTTAATCAATTGATTAAGTGGTGTTTTGCTTTCATTGGGGTGTAAATAAGGTGTAAAAAATGTCAGAATGTGAAATCCTATTTAGTGGGGTCTTCGAGTGAGTTTATATTTCTTCTTTCGTAAGACATTTGTGCATTTTCTTTGGTGTAGTCTTTAAGATGCCTTTTCTAATGGTGCAAAACTTATTCTGAAATGAATTTAATGGAGAGAGTCCATAGTTGCGCAAGCTGCCATAGCTAATTCCGATGTCCAATTTTGTAAAATCATTATATATTGCGGCTATGCTGCCGTAATAATAATGTTGATTATCCTTTTCAAGATGGATAATAGTGCGTTCTACTTTATTCTTTTCCATAAAGGTGTGACCAATCGAATTGTTCAAAGATATTATAAATATGGCATATATTCATAATAAGTTATTTTTTATAATAAAAATTTGCATATGTCAAATATATGTCATAAATTTGTATTTAAAGATGAATGCATTGTATATCCAAAACTCTTCATATATTTGTCCTATGAAAACACAGCACATTATTTATACGGGTTTTGCTCAGAATATGAGCAAAATTTCTAATTCATCAGTAGATTTGGTTGTTACTTCTCCGCCATACCCTATGATTGAGATGTGGGATGGCATAATGTGCAACCAAAATGCAGAAATTAGGTCTGCCCTTGATTCCAATAATGCAATATTGGCATTTGAGTTAATGCACAAGGAATTGGATAAGGTGTGGCAGGAGTGTTTCCGAGTTTTAAAAGATGGGGCGATTATATGCATTAACATTGGTGATGCAACACGAACCATGAACGGAAAATTTGCCTTGTACCCTAATCATTCACGGATAATCTCATCTCTAATTAAAATTGGGTTTACGAATCTCCCAAATATAATTTGGAGAAAGCAAACCAATGCTCCTAATAAATTTATGGGATCAGGAATGTTGCCTACCGGAGCTTATGTGACATTGGAGCATGAATGGATTCTTGTTTTTCGTAAAGGGGACAAAAGAGAATTTAAGACAGCTGAAGATAAGCTTCTACGGAGAAATAACTCATTTTTTTGGGAAGAGCGGAATGTTTGGTTTTCTGATATGTGGGAAATAAAAGGGACAAAACAAACCATTAGCAATATAAAAGATAGAGATCGAAGTGCAGCTTTTCCGTTGGAGATTCCTTATAGATTGATAAATATGTATTCCTTGCAAGGGGATACTATTTTAGATCCATTTGTGGGTACAGGGACAACGGCTTTAGCAGCAGTTATGACACAAAGAAACAGTATTGGTTGTGAAATTGATGCTGACCTTGTCGCTATTGCCACAGATAATATAATTTCGTTGTCAATAGACCAAGCAAATGAAATGATTGATAAACGAATAAGTGATCATAATCAGTTCGTTGATGAACGAGCGAAGAAAAAAGATATTAAACATTTCAATCTAAATTTGAATATGCCGGTAATAACTTCGCAAGAAACAGATATAAAATTCTCGTATTTATCTGAAATTACTGCTGAAAAAAGGAATAAAATTGTAGCAACATATATAGAAAAAAGCAACTCCTCAAAAGAAGAGTTGTATTAATTCTCAATGCACATATTTAGACCGTTTTCTACAAGGATTGGCTAATACTTTTTGATTCCATCTGCGAATGAGTTTATTTCTTTTCTTTAGAATCTCCCGTGCCCTGCTTTCTAACGAATCAATTCTATGTTCAAAATCTTGTCGGTTATTTATATCTGCTAAATAGAAACCATTGGAGTTGCTTAATATTAAATCATTATCAATGTCTATGCATTCTGTGATTAATGACCGTGTAGGAACCTGTGTCCCTCCATCATTCAATCCTAATTGATTTGCAATATCCTCTGCTGTTATAGCGTTTTGAGCCCCAATCTGTAATATCGCTAATAGATTAAGACGTTGTTGAGCAGTAAAGTTAGTTGGCATGAATTAATAGTGTTAAAAGTTATACTCAATAACTATCCCATCCTTTTTCTTGTTGTAAAAAATTATAGGAACGTCGATAATTTCGTTTAGTCTATTTTCTATCTTATAAGTTGATGGTTTTATACTTACCGCTGCATTTGCAATAAAACCGTCAATTCCACGTGCTTCTTCCTCTGGGGTTGCTAATCTCCATGTCTTTTTCTCTTTCTCGGCAATTGCAGAAAGAATGGCTGATTGAAATTTTAGGCCACAAAAAGTTTTGACAAGCACTAATTCTTCTACCCATTTTTTTACTGTATCCCGATCAATATGCTTGATCGATTCTTGTAAGGCTTGCACCATCGGATATATGCGATTTGTTGCATTTTCGATGGCATTAGGTTGTTTTTGTTGATACCAATCTTGCCACTCGGCTATTGTCTGCCCTGCAAACTCTTGAATTAAATCACTCATTTGTCCAACGACTTTAGGCCGAGTCCCTTGTGAATTTTGATTCGCTAAATTAATAATTTGTGTCGAATATTTGGGATAGATATATTCTTTCCCAGATAGGGCTTGCTGTACCTCCGTATTCGAAATTTTCAGTTTTTTCATAAGCAATTTACGTTTGATCTTAACAAAGAAAGCAAATTTTAGCGGAATTAGCAATTATATTTTTGTATTGTTCCCTTTCTCAATGTACAATATAATAAACTTTTCGTATCTTTGCCATTGCGAATACTACATGATTGATTGACCTTTTATAGGGTATACTGTAAGTATACCGCTAAAAATGTGTGCAGAGCCGTTGGGGAGTAATCCCGTGAACGGCACCTTGCAGTAGCCTGTAAAAGGGAGATTGTGTAGTGTTCGCAGCTGCACATTTTTTGTTTTTATATGCGAACACTACACATCGTCCGTACTCCAGTACAGACATGCCGCAAGGCCAGCCGCAGGCGGTTTCCGCCGTGCAATCTCCCGATTCGTTTCCATTTCCACCCTCCCGATTAGCAAATAATTGCTAACCAAACCGTTATTCTCTTTGTTGTGCAATTCCGCACGATAAGGACAGTCCTTACTATGTCTAAATTCTAACAATCAATCAAATGGAAACGAATCAAAACCCTGTGCAGGAAAACTCTGCACAACGCATAGCCCTCGAATTCGAACAGCCCGCCGAACGACTTTACGATCCTGCCGAGGCCGCCCGGATCGTCCAATGCCTGACGGACGGCTATTTCGATCCCGAATATATCTTATTGTTCGGCAAATTGGTCGGCGGCACGCGCCATAGCGACGCAATGGCTTATGACCTGCTGATGGTCGTTCGTGAAACCCCGGAATACGATTGGATTCAGACCAAACGCATCCTGCGTTACAAAGTGCCGTACAGCTGCCGGAAGATTACCTACATCAATCTTTACATCATGACGTTGAGCTATGTCGAATCGAACTCAACGCCGTTCCTCTTCTTCGCCCATGCCGAGGGCGAACTGCTCTATTGTAGCGACAGCTACCATTTCCAGCGTCCGAAGCATCCAATCGACTTCGCCAAGGCGTATGCGGACGCCAAATTTCATTTCGACACGTTCCGTACGCAGGGTAACGAACTGTTGGAACAGGCGCAGGACGCCTTCAGCGAAAGCCGTAATATGCGTCTGGCCGCGCAGTTCTCGGCACAAGCGATGGTCTATTTCTACCATACACTTTACTACGTCTATCACGGTCTGGAGTTCGACAGCCACGATCCGGTCATCATGCACGACCGGATGCGGACGCTTTCCACGAAGCTGATGCTTGCTTTCGATGATACCCATATCGAAAACATCTTCACGTTGCCGCGTCTGAAGAGTTTCCTGCAAAAGTCTCCCTATGGCATCCGGTTCGACATCGCACCGCAAAAGTTGGATATACATATGGAGCGCGTGCGCAAAGCGGGCGGGATTATCGAAAACCTGTGCGGCCTGCGGCTGGAGCTTTATAAAGAGTTGAGCGAACGGCAATAAGAGGTCGATCATCCGAACGAATGGGGGTTTGCAGGATCGTTGACGATCCTGCAAGCCCCCTTTCTGTCATCCTACTTTTTCTTGGCCTTTGTTTTCTGCGATTTCTCTTTCTCGGCCTTTGTCCGCTCTTGATTTACGATTGCCGCGCCGCGTTCCTTAATCTCCTTTTCATACTGCCTGACCTCTCTTTTCACTACGTCGATGTTCTTATCCTCGCCTTGTTCGAACACCCGGTCGAGGTCGGTAATGAGTTGCATTTCCCCGTGCCAGACAGCCTGCATATATCGGTATTTCCAATCATTCTCCCGATACTGCCGATTGTTCACGGCCTGCCAAATATTTCCCACAACGGATGTCCCGGCAGTCAGAGCCAGTCATACACACGCCCGAACTAACCGTTTGTTGATGTCGTAATTGTAGGGAATCCGATGCAATAGATGATCTAACGTGTTGTCTATACGCGTCCAATGATCGTCTAACATCTCCTTGTATTTCTCCACCTCGCGGCTTACGAACAGCTGTACTGCCTTTTTGATCTTCTCGTCGCTTAATGCACCTTTTATCTCGGCATTTATCCGCTTCATCGCTTCGGCGAGTATCTCCGTGCTGACGTTGATCTTTCCGAAAGCCCTGTTTATGTCCGTCATATCGGGCGGCTGTACCTCGACCACGGGCTTAATCTCGATCTGCCCGATGCGGTTTATAAAATTGGTGATCTGCTCCGCCGAAAGCTTCTGCACACGGGCTATCTCGTCGATCCGCTGCATCAGGGCTGTATTATCGCCGCCGCCCTGCAGCTTTGCAATCTCGGCTTTGAAAGCCTTGATAAACTCTTCCTTGAAATCTTCGTATTGGTCGCAATCCAATGCGACGGTTTTTTCCTCTGCCATACTTTAACGATGTATTTTAATTTGACGTTTTTTGGTTTGCTGTTCCCTGATTCTTCGGCTGCGCTCTGCCTGTTCGATCAGCATCACTTCGGTCGCCTGCCGGATCAGGGCTGTAATTCGTGCTATGTGTTCCTCGTGGGATTCGCCGATACGTCGCTGCATTAGCTCCGGAGCGATACTGTCGCAAGCTCCCGCCGTTGGCAAAGACAACTCGCACGATACGCCGAACGCGCCCAGATCGACCGATTCGCCCGAATTGCCGTCACCGCCGAACAACCCGGTGAACGCCGAACGGTAATGGCTAACTGCTGCCGATAAATTCCCGACCGCCTGCGCCGAATAGCGGGGCTGTGCGACGGGAGTAACGATCCGCTGCGCCTGCGAGAAATGACGGTCTAACTTGGAGAAGTTGAAAGCCCGGTCGATCTTCGAGCCGGAAAAGGTGTAGCCGTTCTTGGAGAACAATACGCCCTGCCTGCGGTCGGTATTCCCGCAATACTTGAATGTGGTCGTAATACCTCGTTCCTGCAATCGTTTCTCCAGGTCGCCCCATGACTTGCATCTGGGCAGACAACCCCGGATTGCATCGTAAATGGCGTATTTTGTCTTGTCCGGCTCGCGTAACCGTTCACGCCGCACCTGCTCCTTGCCTCTTGGGTAGTAAAGCCCGTATTTGGCTGTAAGCTCCTTGCAAACCTTGCCGTTCCGGATTTTGATATTCTTGTCCGATATGGTCTGCCCGTCGTTTCCGACCCGGTTGTAGACGATATGACAATGCGGATGCGCCTGATCGGTGTGCCGGACAATTAAAAACTGCGTGTTTCGAATCCCCATGCGCTCCATATACTCCCGTGCAATTTGCGCCATAATTGGGTCGGTCAGTCGGTCGGCATCTTTCGGGGAGAAAGATAGCGATATATGTCCGACCGCATTTTTGATCCGGGGATTGAGGAGCGTTTGGTCTTTGAAATCGCGCACCATGTCCTGCACGTTCGGCGGCTCAATACCCTCAAAACCCAATATCCGCGACTGCTCTTTCATTACATAGCCGACCGTTGCACCAAAGGATGATCCGGCGATAATCTTACCGATCATGGCGCACCTGTTTTAGAAAGTCCTCGATCTCGGTAATGATCGCTGCATGGGACGCAATGACCGCTGCAAACCCTCCGATATGAGCGGACTTGGTGAGTTGATTGAGGTTACGGGCAATGCCTTTCAACTGCGCCATATAATTCAGATGTTCCGGACGCATTCGCTCACGCACTCACCCGCGCCCGATAAGCTGCCGGATAATCTCGGACGGACGGCAGCCCGATGTGCGGGCTAACTTCTTCAGCCGGAAATAGTGTTCGCTGTCGAGCCTTGCGCTGACGATGTACTTCTGTCTTTGGGCGGCTTCCAACACCGGACGCCCGCCCTTGTTCAATTCACATTTCATAGATTCGATTTTAATGATTAGACCAACGGGATGACGCGCCGACCAGCGGGAGCAAGCCCCGTTTTCGTTTACGAAAACACAAACTTGCCACCCTACTTTATAGTTGCTTGATGGGGAGCGTGGGCCGTTGGAAAGATTCGCCGACCTTCGCCCGAAGAGACCCGCATAATCTCGTAGGGCGAGGTCGGTGATAGTTGCTGATCCCGTCTTTAGGTCTTGGAATTTACTACGTAATTGGCTGCGTCTTGCTCGATCTCTGCGGCAGGCTTGATTCGGTTCTGGAGCAGTCAGCGCTCCAACTCCGCCCGGTCGAAATAGATGTTTTTGCCGTTGGGTTTGTAATGCGGGATACGGCTCCCGCAGGTCAGCTTGTACATGTACGTCCGGGAGATTCCGGTGTAAGTGCAAGCCTCGTCGAAAGTGAGGACATTTTTCTGCCCTGCGAGCAACTGCTCGATGCGGTTCAGCCGCTGCTCCATACTGATTTCATGTTCCATAAGTAGTTTTTTAGTTAGACATGGAATAAATTATCAGCGGCAAATATAAGGGTGATTGGGGCGGATTGTTCTCATATGCTCACTTTCGCTCACTCTTGGCTGGATAAAGAGTCCTTGCGGGGATGCTGTAAGGGCTATTTGGTGTTTTTTAGAATGCCGATGTAGCTTTTGATAAGGTAGGCTCTGTAGGGAGAGTCGGAATTGATTGCGCAATACTTTGCACTTGAGAGCGTGTTGCGGCTTATGGGCTTGCCGTTGAGCGATACGAAGCACTTATGCTTTGCTGCTACGGCTTGCCAAATAGGAGTAATTAACTGCTCTTCGCCCAAGATGTGGAAAATGTAACAGAGGGTACGGGTATTGCAAACGACCAACGGTTCTTTGAGCCTGCACATGAACAAGGCGGCGACCGTATTTGTATCGACTTCTGGCTGGAATACACGTTGGCCGTTGAACAGCTCGGTCAAAGCAGTTAGCTGTTTATGGTTAAGTGATGCCAGAAAGGTTCCCATACCTTAAAAGTAGCACTTTATTTTCAGATCACCAATTCCGGCAAGGCATTAACGGCTTTTTCTTTGAGCGAATCGACGGCGCGGGTGTATTTCTCCGTGTGCTTTAATCCGCTGTGGCCAAGCAGGGACGCGACAGTCTTAATATCGGTGTGACACTCGCCGAGTAGATTCACGGCAAAGCTGTGGCGGGCGCAGTGCCATGTGATGTGCTTTTCAATTCCTGCACGGGCAACCCATATCCGCAGGGCTTTCAGGCATCCGGTGTGGCTCGGCAGTGTGAAGATGGGGCCGTCTTTCTCCGGGCGTTCGCCGATCAACTTTAATAGCGTATTGCTTAATGGTATCGTGACAATCGAATGTGTCGAGTGCCCGGTGGTTTTGTTTTGGTCAAACCGGATCGTCTTGTTGGCATAATCGACGTTGCTGTATTTCAGATCGACCACATCGCAATACCTTAATCCCGCGTACAGGCAGAATAGAAATGCCCGGCGTACATCCATATTTTGATAAGGGGTATTTGCGAGTTGTGCAATCTCCTCAAGGCTCAACACGTCCTTTCGCAAAGCAGTATCATCGACAACGCAGGGAACACCTGTACAGGGATTCTTTAGCAGAATGTCTTGGTCTATGGCATATTTGATAACCTTTTTGAACCGTTGGAAAAATCCCCGTGCGCCCTCGCCGAAAGAGTGAGCTTGCAGGTAGTCCACAAATTTTGTCATCATCTCCTTGGTCATCTGATCCGGCTTGATATTGGTCTGCATACTCGGATAGGATTCCGCAAGAAATCCCCGGAACCGTCGCAGACAGCCTTCCATCATCCGAATATCTTTCTTCTTGTAGTTCTTTACATAGGCATCGAAGAACTCCAGAAAGTTGATCTTCTGCTTGACGGGTGCGGCCTTGTCATATCGACGGGCAACCAATACCTTTTCTTTGTCGATGCGGATTTCTGTGGCGAGAGCTAACGTTTCCTTGTTCTTCTGCCGTTCTTCCGGGGTGCGGGGATTCGGCAGCAGGTAAAGCCCCAAGTATTCTTTCGAGCGGATGTGCTTGATATGCTCTTTACCCGTCACCTCGTCGATCACCTTGTTGTAGCCCATGTAATACTCCAGATACAAACTTTGCCGACCGTCGGCCAGCGTTTTTTGCATCAATTTTGGATTTTCTTTGGTTTTTGCTTGCAGTTTTGCCATAATCCCGGAATTTAGTAATTTTGTATCTTTCTGATTTTATGGTGCAAAGATATATAATTATTTTTTAATTCAGGGCGTAATAAAGGTGTAAAAAATAACTAAAAACTCTCTAATAATGCGCAAATGGCAGAATTGTAAATATTTATAAAATATTAATAATAAGTATTTTATATTCTTTTGATTGGATGATATTACATAGGTTGTGTATCGGCTCCGGGTACCCTTATTAATGAATAAAGTCCTGAACTAACTGAAGTTCAGGACTTTATGTTTGAATTTACTTGCGTATTACTTGCAAAAAATGATTTTTCGGTTGAAAACAGCACTAATTTACCATCGTTATTGTCCCTTGTTTCCCTCCATTGTGAAGAATTAAATCAGCAAGTTCTCCTATTGTGAATTTTTTTGTATAATATTCTTCATCAATCTTTTCAAGTTTATCAAAAAGTTCGATGTTAAACGTCTTCTCAAAATCTCCAATAGGATGCACTAAATCCAGCGGGTCGAGGAAATGCCCGATGATGGTATCTTCGGTAAAATCGTCTTCCAGTTTTTTGTAATACATTTTCTCGTAAAAATCCCGTAAGCGTGGGATAATTACTTTCAATATTTCCTTCTTTCCCATTGCGGTTTATAGATTTTATTGATTACTTTATCGTAATATTAATGTTTTCAACCAACTTGTTTTCGGCTTTTACGAACCTGAATTTTGTTTCATCAAAAAATGCATAATTAGTTCCTCCGTCGTGCATAGCACTTGCATATTCCACACCCTCTATCCCCAGTGATTTAATATATTCGCATAGATACTGTGTAGGAAGATACTCACGAATAGAGTCAAAACTTCGCAGAGGTGTAGATAGGGCTTTGTCGAATTGTTGTAGAATATCTTTATTAATAATATACTCTTCTAAATTCATGTTTTCTATGAATGGGCTGGCGTTACGGACTTTGCGTAGTGCAACAATAGTAATGTCCTCTGCTAACTCAAATTCACCTATACATACAAAATCACGTATTGATGCCCCGATTTCGTATATAGTTGTATCCTCCTCGTTGGCAACGTAAAAATACGAAATGCCCTCGGGATTGGCTCTACCCGGTGTCGCAATTTTGCTCGGAGGCTTGCGTAAGTCTTGTTCGTTGTAACCGTCTTCTGTTTGGCAAATCCGTCCTCTGTAAAATTTCGTTCCGGCTTTGATAGTCTTCGTGTGGTAATTCAGTAGCTTGTGTACCACCTCTCGAACGATTATATTGTTTGTTATGAAGAACCGATTTGTATTCTTTATTTCATTGGCAAAATCATCCCAGGCAACGACAGAGTCACTGACAGTATACTTCAGTCTTACCTTATTGGATAATAGTGTTTCATATCCTGTTCCGGTAAGAATATCACGTAGAATGTTGTGGCAAAGTGCCTCCTCGGCAAAAATATCCCAATCTTGGTGCAGTTGAGGGCATAAATATTCGCCAGAAACCGCATCGACTTCATATAGGCCCACCAAAGGTTCGAAGTTCTCAAACAGGTCTTCTGTCAAGGCAATCTCTTGGTCGGTGCTCCCGCAATAATCGCAGGTTCCGAAAGCGGTGGACACCCCTCTAATTATACCCTTTATTTCCGGGTCGTTAAAGCAGTCAGGACAGCAGTTCATAAATCTATCGCGTAAAGTAATCGTAAACCAGTTCTATGTGGTTTAAGATGGATAGCTTCTTGATACTACCAAGCCCCGGATACGCTCCCGTTGACTGTATATGTCTAAATTGATTACACCCAAGAGTATCTATTTCGCGGGCATTTATAAACGGAATTAATTTTCTCAATGCTTCTGCAACCTTTCCCGGAACATCCTCATTATCATCATTGCTGTCGGACACGAAGTGATGTACACGAATATTATCTCCCTCGAAGTACGTAAGGTGTATTGCTACAGCATAGGGTAAAAAACCACCCTCATTATACACATTGCCAACTGTTAGATAATCGGAGAATCCAGAGTAGCCCTCCTCTACGAAAAACAAGTGATCTTCGCTGAACGGTTCGTCATCTGGATTGGCGTAGTCGGCATTTTTAGATTTAGTATTGAATTTATCTTCCAACATAATTATATCCCCAATCAATCTAAACCGTCGAGATAATCTTCGTACAGAGCTGTCAGTTTGAGAAAGGACAAGTTGGCTTATCTTGCCCGTTTCTAACAGTCTATCTATTGCGGCATCGTCTTTAGGTAGCTGATTGATAACCAGAGTTACGCTCCGAAGTCGTCGATCAGCGATAGTGTTGAAAATCCAGTCGATATTGACGCTTTCGTCTATAATGAACGATGGATGATAATTCGCATAATCGCCTATGGCAGGAAGTACGAAATTCACAAGAGCATCGAATGCGTCGTCGTTTCTTCTGTGGTCTCCATCTTGAGGATTTAGTATCAAATTGAAACAGATTCCATGCTCTTTGAGGCAGTCGATTGTTTTTGTGAGGGTAGTATTACCTTTTTTAACAGGCTCAATAATAGGCGATATAATATCTTTATTGTCCATGAATGAACACATTTCGCGGAGTGCAATCAGCTCGAACTGTTTGCCTCGTAAATAAGGGTAATACTTCATACTGCTCTCGTTTATTGGTTGAATAACTATAGCGCGAGCCTCAAATTCATTACTTCGGAAACGCGTTCGTAACTGTCAGCATTGAAATCCAAATTCCAAAATAAATATTTGAGTTCCGGCGGGGTAATGTCGTTGGAGGTGAATTTATCCTTTTCTTTAATTGTCCGTTTTTTCAATTCCACAAGCATCATACGATGTAATTCGTCACAGGGAATTTTTGCAAAAAGTTCTTTGCAGGCTGAATAGTATTTTACCGGAGTCGTATTCGGCACAGACCCAAAATAGCTCATTATGATGTTACTGTATTCGCTTTTACGCAGGCATTTTATCATAATTGAACTGTCGAAATGCTCCACGTTTTTCGTCGCCTCCCGTATCGTTTTTAATGTGTTGTTCTCGGTTAATGCGAGAAGCCCTATTGTTTCGTCCAACATATTAGCGTACTTCTCTGCGAGGCTAATATGTGTTACGATATAGATATGCTCAAAAACTTTGCGATAATCTGCAATTTGACTTTCAATCCTATACAGGTTATCCAACTCAGTCTTTATCTCGTAGACCACGCTTACACCATTCAATAATACTAAATCGGCGATAGACTTACCTATCTTAAATTCATTAAGTACAGTCGCTGTGTTTAGGTTATGTCGGCCTAATAATCTCTTATTGATTATCAGATTTTTATACACATACTCGTTGCGATAGCAGGATAAAAGAGTGTTGTAGATGTATTTGTAATAATCTCCGACTGTCACAATAGAGGAATTGTCTTTTGCATCATATATTTCATACTTGGATAACAAATACGACATATCCTGCTCTTCTACCAGTTTCTTAAATCTACTGGGAGAAAACATATTGGCGTAGACTCGATACCTTGTTTTTGAAATTTTTTCCACCGTTATCACTCAATTATATTTCAAAGATAGTAATTTTTTTGTGAATGAGTTTATATTAAATATCATATCGTATGCCGGAGTGTCGAATATAAATAATGCAGGGCGATATAACAAGCGCCCTGCATAAGTGTATCCGAATATTTATTAAAACTCTACAACTTTCCATCCCTTTGCCTCTGCTATCGATTTGTCACCCGTGCCGTTATTGCCCGCTATTCCTATAGTGAAGCTACTTCCCCATTGGTTTTGTGATGGAATGGGTAATGAATTATAGATTGCATTTAAAGCTGCATTATCTAAACTATTGTAACTGCAATCTATCAAGTCCAAAGCCCGACATCCATCGATATGCAAATTTTCTAATTGATTGTGCCCAGCTAAAACTCTTGTTATGATTAAACATTGTCGTAAGTCTAAATTTTTGATGTTATTATTGGAGCATTCTATGTATGTGGGTCGTTCGCTAATTATCTCTAAATTCTCAATTTTGTTGTTTTTACAGTAGATAGCAACGAGCGGGGTGGTTGTGGCGCTAATTTTTAGATGTAATGTAGCTATTTGATTGTTGTTGCAGTATAACACCTTCAAATTATTATTGTCGCAAAATAACAACTCCTTCAGTTGATTGTTACTACAGCTTACTTCCATTATTTGCGAGGCTTTCGAGAGGTCAAGACTTGTAAGTTTATTATCGTTGCAGGTTAGGTACTTTAGTGAAGTGCTGCTGCCGAAAATAATATGTTCAATGCCTCCCCACGGACAGTATAAGGTTTCTATTTTCATACACCTACTTAAATCGAGTGTAGAGATTTTGTAACTATTACTACATTCCAATATTTTCAAATGGGGACTGTTCGTTAAATCAATGCCCGTGATCTGGCTGCTGCCGCAGTTGATGGATTCCAGATTGGGGCATTTCCTTACATCAATGGCGGTAATATTACTGCTCCCGTCACAGAAACTGATACTGTATATTCCTGTCCCTTTTATTGTGATCTTGAAGTTGCCACGCTTACTGTAGTGGTGTGCTATTTCGTGCGTAGTATTTCCATCGCCCCAGTTGATTTCCAAATCAGCTGCCCATAGGTTACGAAAGCTCACGTCTTGCGGCTGGTCAATAGATACAGATAGTGTTATAACGCCCTTAATCGGGTCGTTATTGGCGTTTGCCATAGGCGAGTTGCTGCCCCCCCCCATCATCTTTTGAGCAGGAAAGCGCCAGTGCTGTTAAGAGCGTTGCAAAAAGTAAGTAGATTCGTTTCATAAGTTTTATTTTAATAGTTAGACGTGTTTTTCTGCCAACCACGCCAACAATTAAAATAAGATGGCGCGGACATCCTCATTGGTAGAAAGGCATCGCCAAACGCCCGCACCCCGAATAAGTAAGCCCACGCCAAAACGTGAGCGTTGAACTTATTGCTCCGTCGGGGTGTAAAAATTGGCGATTTCTTCTACCCGAACACAATAGCTTAACGCACTATGTATATGCAAATGTAATAATTATTGGTTAATTGTAATAATAGCCCTGTTTAATCCACTCCATTGCCCTTGAATTGTTCCGATTTGTTAGGGCTATAGTGTTAGGGTATGCTCTGGATTTTATGTTCATAGCGTTAAGTTTTTTACGTCCCATCATTCGGGCTATAGCATTCGGGTGTATACACCTTTGGATGGTATTTGAATGAGGTTCGTGCGGCAGTTGTTTTTGCTGAATTTCGCTTGTCCTCGATTAAAACAATCGAGCGGATAAATCCTTGTCCGTGTGTAGATGTGCGCTTAAATTGGCTGTTTTGCCCCTTGTTGGCGGGCCATAGAAGCGGATGTGCTATTCGTTCCCATTGTTCTCTGCTAATGCCTTCTGCAATCTCTCGGATAAATCGAATGGACTGTCTCTTTCGAGTGTTAGTTTGTCTATCCAAGTCTTAATTGTTCTTTTCCTTCCATTTTTATCTGGGGGCGACATTAGCTCCTCTGAATAGGTGTTGATTCGCGCATATAGCCGCTTTTTCACCTCCTGTAAAGAAAGCCCAGCATTGATGTAGTGTTCGGCTAACTCAATAAGTATTATTTCTCCTGCCCCTAAATCCTTTTTGTTGATTGGTTTTGTAAATGCCTTTAACGGTCTTAACCTTTTATATTGTCCGTACAGATTTTCTTTGAATTGTTGTATTCGAGCTGGGTCTATGAGATCAGCCAATGTCATATCCCTGCCGCTATTGAATGTATTGCATGGGTTGAGGTAATGCGCCTCAAATTTTAAATAGTGTCTTTCTGGGTCCCACCCAGCCTGCATAACAACACCCCGATTCGCTCTCCGGATAGTAGACATTATCCTGTGCCTTACATCGTAAAACTTCAATAATACCATCTTATCTTTGAAACTGCGCATATAGCCATTCTCGTATGGATGAGGGTTCATTTTCAACTTGTATCCGTCAGGATGCCCTGAAATATATTCTTTTGGCGCACGGTCGACCTCCATAATCGCTGCAAATTCGAACTGTTCCACAGCCCCCTGCCATAAGTCTACCCCCAATGTATAGCACCAGTTATTTACAGCTATGATAAAGCTACCTAAATAAAAAGAGAAATTATGCCCTTGCCATAGGAATATCACGCTGGCGCTGAATCGCAAAAAGCGAGTTCTTGTATTATAGGTTATTACAGACTTTCTGCTGCCATGTAGATAATAAGTTAAAGTTCCGTTCGGGTGTGTTGATGGAGCAGGCAGAACGTTTAAAATAGGCTCTCGTTCGCAATATAGCCCTACTTGTATATAGTCTATCTGCCACCACATCGCAAGCTACAGACGTGATTCGATTGTAATATAGTTGGCCTCCATAAACGCCTCCAAATCGGCTCGTTTAACGTAAATCTTACGTCCGAATTGGCTGAACGGGATTCGCCTTTCATCGCGGTAATTCTGCCACGTTTTCTGCGATATACCCAACATCTGACGCGCCTTGCCCGATTCAATCCATTGGGAATTGATTTCTTCTTGCGATTTTTCTTCCAGCAGCGATTTAACAGAGTTTAGTTGCTCTCGGACATCATCCAGCCATTCCTGCGGAACAACGGCCATTTGCAGAGTCGGGGTTGCCTCCTGAATTGCATTCTCTTTTTTCATAATTATTACTTGTTGATTGTGATTTGTTGTTTTTAATCCTGCTCAAAAGTAATTGGGTGTAATTCGGGAGTATAGGTAAAAACAAAAGAGAAAACCGAGCATTTTACCCGGTTCTCTCTTTTTGCTGATTTTCAGATGACTCCCTGTTTTATTTTATTCGGTCACACTATGGGGCTGCCGCCGAGCTGATTAAGAATAACATCCAGCCTTCCCAATAAATCGTCATAGGTGATTATATCTATAACATTCTTGTATTTCCGTTTTACAATTTCGAAATCCCTTAATTGTTCTGACGTAAGCCCTTTTGTTCGCCCCATAATTATAATACCTCCCGGATTGGTAATTTGAATCTTCATGCCCGTTGGTAAATTATCTTTTAGTTTTTCTGTAAGTTTCTTTTCCCCTTCGTTCCCCCATTTGTTGAGATAGAGAATGTATTTTTCAATCTGCATGACTGTACCAGACATTTCTTTCATCGGTATATAGTTATCTCTGTATGTATTTTGGGTAACTATACATTCGTCAAATGGTTTTTTAATTTCTACGATGTCGATATTTCCAATTGCATCTACAAGCATATAATCAAGCCTCCGATATGATCCGGTATAGCAATCTTTTATACCTATTTCAGTAAAGACCTTAATGTACTTTGGAAATAATAAAAGTAGAATTTCAAGAATTTCATATTGCCACCTTTTCTCGGAATAACCTATTTTAGATGATAGCATATCATTCAATTTCTTTTTTATGGCACGATATTTTGCTATTTCATTCTGTCGGAACATAGCCGAAATATCTACGCCTTTTGCTGAACTTTTTTTATTCAGATAACTCTCATATTCCGACTGATAATCTTTACGGGTATTGTAATAGTCTTTTATAATAGCTGTTATTCGTGCTCTTTTGTATTTCGTTATCTCTGTATGATTTGGGAACTCTTTGCGAAGCCTGTCTAATACGGGTAATGGTAGCGCGTTATCGTTATCTCCTCCAATATACATATCTTCTCCTGTGAGCTTTTCAATTATTGGGAATATGGAAATACGCCCTGAACCCAAAAATATCTTTTCTTCTATCTTGATATCTTTATGTAAATATATATCATGATCTATATCCAATATGCGTCCGTCTATGCGGTAATAACTACCTTCCAGCCTACCGATAGAAAAATAGAATTCTTTCTCGAAATCGCTAATGTGTGTTGGCTCTTGGTTTTGTTCTGCATCCAAGATGTCTTTGTTTTGGAGGTCTTCATCAATAAAATAAAAAACACCTCTGATTTTTACAGGGTCGCCCATAGAAAATTTATCCAGAACCCAAGATGAATCAGTCCTGTAAAGCAGAGTCAATCTGCCGTCTTGTTCTTTAATAAACTTTGTATCAGATGTAATATAAGCCATAAATGTAGTTATTTAGTATTCATACGTTTTGAGCATTGGCAGCTCTTTGCTGTGAGATGTGTCTTTTATACGATTCTATGCAATTCCGCACTTTATTATATTTTTCTTCTATAAAAAACGCTTCATCTTCTTTGTTTACGACTTCAATCAGCTCGAATAGCCCTATTATAGCCATACAATCGTATAAAAACGCACACTCTTGCCTGTATCCTTTGCGTTCTGCACCGCCCCGTTCTATGTGTTGGGCAGACTTGAACATACCTATCTCAGCAAATCGTTCATACCACGTCTTTAATATGCGGCCATAGTACGGATTGCGAAATTCATCCTTATTGGCATACTTTGTTCTTGGGCTGTAAATATGCCGGACTTCCTGCATTTTGCGCTCGAATGAAAGTATTTCAGCCAACTCATCATCGGTGTATGGCTCTATATAAGATATGATATCAAAATCTTCGAGTGCTTTATGCGGGATGCCTATGGCTTCATAGTGGCTGCCGCGAAGTTCATCCAGTAATGTAGTCGCCCATTGCTCACATTCCCGGATAATATTGCTTCCGACGATTGTACTATCCGGCAGTCCATACTTGTTTTTCTTCTCGTCGGCTTCGGATAACTTCACGGGCTGGTATTTTGTCCTGCGAATAAACGCTATCAATTCCGCCAATTCGAGAGCCTTCCCCGAAGCATATTCGGATTTACTTATAATGTAATCTTTGATGACCACACTTGCTATTTCGTCGTAATAACCCTCCTGTCCTCGTGTAACTGTAAGGGTGTGCAGGTCGGCCTTAACCTGCAACACGTTTTCGATAGATGTATTCTCCATAGACATAATAATTCTTATGTTTTAGATTGTCAATAAGGAGTAGGGCTACTTTTTAAGCCCGTTGAGGACCGCCGAAATATCTTCCGGGTTCATCTTGTCGAGTAGAGCCAGCAGTTCTTCTTTCTGGGCACTTACTTTCTGCGGAGTGGCGAACATTGCCTCCAGCGCTTTGTCGTCCTCCGAAGTGTCGAAGTTATCCATATATACTTCTGTCACTTTCATCGAATGATGCCTCAACAGATTTTTTAGGTTCGCATTATCTACACCTTTCTGTTTGGCGACTTTGGCGAAAGAATGCCGACTTATATGGAACGATACTTTTTTCTCTATTTTGGCAGCCTCCGTCAACTTGCGGAGATATTTATTTATCAGGGCGTTCTTGGCCGCAACCTGATTAAATAGCTTTATTTTTAGCTCTGTAGGTAGGGTGTCTTTATCTTCTTGGGTTATAGCTGCTGCGTATGAAGCTGACGAATCCAATAGCGGGAAAATATAATCGGTTTGTTTCGAATCCTCTTGTCGATAATGAGCCAGTATCTCTTTGGCCTGTGCAACAATCACGAAATCGCTTGGCTTGTGGTTTTTGCCCATCTGATAGCGTAGCCGTCCCTCGGAGGTGATATTACACCACCTCAACTGAATTAGGTCGCCTGCGCGTATTCCCGCGCAATAGAAAGAGAACAGGAAATAATTACGGACGTGCCATAGCATACTGCCCGGCTCTAACTCCAGCCCTTCGATAAGCTGTATTTCGTCCAAATTTAGCTTTTCTTTGGCTGTGGGAACTCCCTTGTAGGTATAGCCGAGAAATGGGTTCTTTTCGGGCTTTATGTGGCCGTCCACCTCGATAGCGCGATTGACTATGCTTTTGAAAATAGTGAAGTTTACCTTTATAGTATTCGGATGCAATTTCTTTTCCGGCTCACGCTCGTTCTTTAATGTGTGCATATAGGCCTCGAATTTCGACAATAGGCCGGGAGTGAGCTCTCCGAATGTTAAATCTCTTACGCGCCCGTCCTTTCCGGTCAGAAATCCCTCCAGTTTATTTACGAATCCGTTGTATTTCTTCCAGTTGCGGAATCCTCCAGCGTTATATATTTCCTGTGTGCGGTCTTTCGCATATTGGAGAAAAGATGTACTGCGCTCGCCGGCAATGATTTCCGAGGCCACTCTTTCCGAGGAAGCAATACCTGACTCTCTGAGGTCGCGGTATTTTTTACGCGCGTTCTCTAACTCTGCTGCCAACGCGATATTCCATGCCTTGTAATTCGGTTCGGCTGGCTTAATCCAGTTGTTTTGTCGTGCCCGACTGTTGAAATCAGATCTCCGTTTGACCTCGATGGGCGTTTTGATATGTTTCCGCTGCCCGTCTACCGTCACGCAGAGAAACACCACGTATGTCTTGTTTTTGGAGGGGCGGTTATTAACCCCGAATCTGAAAGTTGCCATAGTCGCTGCTCTAATTACAGGGCTAAAATACGGCAATTATTGTTTTACTTGCAAATTTACTTGCAAAATTTTTACATTTCAATACATTTTATTACTTTTGTCTCAACGTGATATTTCACGTAAATATCTGATATACACTAAATATAAAATACAATTCAAGGTAATTAAAAATAAATTAAGTAGTTCGGCTCCGGGTACTGAAAACGGCGCTTAATCAACTGATTAAGCGCCGTTTTGCTTTTGTTGGGTGTAAATAAGGTGTAAAAAATAGTGGGATACATTCGATTTTATTCGTACCCTTTTTTGATTTTACTTGATAAGGTTCCCTCAATTGCAAATTTGTAAAGATTTTCATTCTCTAATGCGGGGCAATACGAAAGCGTTATGCGAGAATCAGTCAAAACAAGAACTTGTTGCAGTATAATCTGCTAGATTTGATTGATCTATTATTTGTGTGTGTGTGTGGCCGGCGTAATCTCCACGTTTCTGCTTTGATTTCGCCATTTTCTAAATTGTACATAGAATCTAAAAATAGCGTATAATATATAATTTTCACATAGGCATACCTGATTTTAGTTAAATGCACCACAGGAGCAATGTGTAAAATACCCAAAAGTCGGGATTGCCCCGCTTTTTCGTGGCGTTTACCTTTGCAACTCATAAAATGAGGAAATCGTTACCACATGGCTTCTGTTGCAAATAAGACGTTCAAACACACTCTTTTTCGAATTCTCATGCTGACGCTGGCGTTGGGCTATGGTCTTTCGGTGGCGGCTCAAAACCCGGCCCGCGGACAGCACGGGCATCGTTCGTTGCCTGTCCTTTCCGGACGGGTCGTAACTGCGGACAGCACGGCCATCGGTTTTGCTACCGTCTATCTGAAAAATACCAGCTATGGGTGCTCTACCGACGATAAGGGTATCTATCACCTGAAAGCTCCGGCCGGAACTTACGACCTGGTCGTTTCCGCCGTCGGCTTCGAAACCTATAAAAGCCGCGTGACTATTGGCAGGACAGGTCGTGGTCGCCACGCTGTCGTCCTTACACCCTCGGTCACGGAAGTCGAAGAGGTTGTCGTGACAGGCAGCGGGGTAGGCCGTATCCGCAGGTCGCCTTTCAACGCCGTAGCATTGGACACCAAAGAGTTGCAGAACTCGACCAAGAGCCTGAGCGAGGCTTTGTCGCAGCTTCCGGGTATGAAACTCCGCGAATCGGGCGGTGTGGGTTCGGACATGCAGCTGATGCTGGACGGTTTCAGCGGGAAGCATGTCAAGATATTTATCGACGGGGTTCCGCAAGAGGGCGCGGGCGCGGCTTTCGATTTGAATAACATTCCGGTCAATTTCGCCGAGCGCATCGAGGTTTACAAGGGCGTAGTCCCCGTGGAGTTCGGAACCGATGCCATCGGGGGCGTTGTGAATATCGTCACGAATAAAAACCGTCGCAGTTGGTTTGCAGACGCTTCCTATTCTTACGGGTCGTTCAACACCCACCGTTCGTATGTTAATTTCGGACAGACGTTCAAGAGCGGTTTCATGTACGAGATCAACGCTTTCCAGAACTACTCCGACAACGATTATTACATTAACAACTGGGTGCGGGAGTTTGAAATCAAGGAAGACGGATCGGTACACAAATTTCCGGTGGACGAAAACGATGTCCGGCGTGTACGCCGTTTCAACGATGTGTTCCACAACGAGGTCGTGATGGGAAAGATCGGCTTCGTAGGTAAAAAATGGGCCGACAGGCTGGTGCTTGGCTTTTCGTACTCCAATTTCTACAAGGAGATCCAGACCGGCGTCTACCAGGAGATCGTTTTCGGACGGAAACACCGCAAAGGGCACTCTTTCGTGCCGTCGCTGGAGTACCGCAAACGCAACCTCCTGGTGGAGAATCTCGACCTGACGGTAACAGCCAACTACAACCACAACATCACCAACAATATCGACACGGCGGCCCGCGCCTACAACTGGTACGGGCAATATTATCCGACGGACAGCCGCGGTGAACAGTCGTATCAGAACAGCGAATCGAAGAACACGAACTGGAATGCTACGCTGAACCTGAACTACCGCATCGGTCGGGCGCATTTCCTGACGTTCAACCATGTCTTCAGCGATTTCCGGCGCAAGAGCCGCTCCTATGTGGGAACATCTTCCGTGCTGACCGATTTCGATATTCCGAAAATCACGCGCAAGAACATCGGTGGCCTTTCTTACCGTCTGATGCCGTCGGAGAAGTGGAATGCTTCGGCGTTCGTCAAATATTACCGCCAGTACAACGAGGGGCCGGTATCGCAAAGCACCGACGGCGTGGGTAACTACCTCAATCTCGAAAAACGGGTAGATTCGTGGGGCTACGGAGCCGCCGGAACCTACCATATCCTGAAGGAGTTGCAGGCGAAACTCTCCTACGAGAAGGCCTGCCGCCTGCCGACTACCGACGAGCTGTTCGGTGACGAAGACCTCGAAGCCGGCAAGACCGATCTGAAACCCGAAAAGAGCGACAATTTCAACTTCAACCTCAGCTATAACCGCTCGTTCGGACGGCATAATCTCTACATTGACGGCAGCTTGATTTACCGCAATACGAAAGACTACATCAAGCGCGGGCTGGGTAAGCACGGTAGTACGCAGTACGGCATCTACGAGAACCATGGGCATGTAAAGACCAAAGGATATAATATCTCGGTGCGTTACGCCTTTGCGCGGTGGTTCAATATCGGAGGAACCTACAACAACATCAATACCCGTGATTACGAAAAGAACTGGACCGGAAATTCGCAGCAGGAGAGCATGCACTACAAGGTTCGCCTGCCGAACATCCCGTACCGGTTCGCCAATATCGACGGCAGCTTCTTCTGGCACGATCTGTTCGCCAAAGGGAACACGCTGAGTATCACCTACGACAGTTCCTGGCAGCATGAATTCCCGCTCAAATGGGAGAATATTGGCAACAAGGAGTCTAAAGCCTATGTGCCGGATCAGTTCTCTCACAACGTTTCCTTGTCGTATAGCCTGATGAATGGACGCTATAACCTTTCCGTCGAGTGCCGTAACCTCACCGACGCACGGCTGTACGACAATTTCAGTCTTCAGAAAGCCGGACGGGCTTTCTATTTCAAGGTGCGGGTACATTTCGGAAATTAATACACTATCAACTAAAATAAACAGATAATTATGAAACGCAAGTATTTTACAAGGGCCTTAATGGCCGTATTCTGCATGGGCGGCGCGCTGACGTCGTGCACCGATAACGACGAGGGAACGAAAGGCAATCCGCCAGTCGATTGGGACGAGGCGTATGTAATTGCCGCCACGGTGGACGACGCCAGCTATCTGGTTGTTTCCCGGTCGCTCGACGAGGGGAGCGTGAGTACCGTGGGACAGGGTACGGAAGTAATCGAGGGAACCTATTGGGTCTTTAAAGACAACAAATATGTCTTTGCACTGGTTTATAATAAGGGCGGAGCCGGAACGGGAGCCTCCTACTACCTGAACAACGCCGGCAAGCCGACGAAAAAGTACACCTACGAATATAACCGTATCACCACCTACGGCACTTGGGGCGATAACGTCCTCACTGCTTCTACGGGCGATTCGACTGAAAAGGACGGCGATGACGTGGCGCAGGCCCTGTTGTTCAACTACCTCGACGCTTCGACCGGATCACAGACCGAGAGCGCCGTGCTGGCCGAGAATTTCCTGGACAACGGTGAGAAGGTGACCTTCGCGGGCATCGTCGAAGCCAACGGCAAGCTCTATACCTCGGTCGTACCGATGGGCATGAGTAAATACGGCATCAAGAAATGGCCGGAAAAAGTGACCGACCGGGAACTGATAACGACTAAGGACGGCGGTTCGGGCAGCGGAGCCTATACGGCCGGTGTGATTCCCTCGACCCAGTATCCGGACAAGGCTTACGTCGCCATTTACAGCGGGGACAATTTCGAGGAAACTCCCATTATCGCTGAAACCGACAAGATCGGTTTTGCCAGTGGGCGCATGCGTTCGCAGTATTATCAGACCATCTGGGCCGCAGACAACGGCGACCTTTATGTCTTCTCGCCGGGTTATGGGCGCACGTTCACGTCGTCTGACGATCTGAAGAAAGTGACGGGCTCGCTGCCTTCGGGCGTGGTGCGCATTAAGAAAGGTGAAACGGCGTTCGATCCCTCTTATTACGTGAATTTTGAGGAGATCGGCACGCGGCATCCGATTTTCCGCTGCTGGCACGTGACGGAGGATTACTTCCTGCTCCAACTTTACTCCGACGGTGTCAAGGGCATGATGAGCGGCACGAGCGCCGTTACCGACGAACTTGCCATCTTCAAGGCCGAGGACAAGACCATCAAGCCGGTAACGGGCTTTCCCGCCGATCTGGCCGGGTTCGGCGGCGAACCTTACGGCGAGAATGGCAATGCCTACATCGCCGTCACGGTGACGGGCGGCGACAAGCCCGCGTTCTACAAAATCGACGTGAAGACCGGTCGGGCGACTAAGGGCCTTACGGTCGAAGCGGATGCCATCAGCGCGGTCGGCAAACTCTCCGTGCAGCGTTAAAAGACGATGAGAAGGATTTTTGCGAAGATTCACCTTTGGCTGTCAATTCCGCTCGGCATCCTCGTGTCGGTCATTTGCCTGACCGGTGCAGCGCTTGTCTTCGAGCAGGAGATCACCCGTGCGCTCGATCCGCAACTCTATCGGGTTTCCCCGCCCGTGGGGGTGCAGCCGCTACCGCCTTCGCAGTTGGCAGAGCGTATTCGGGAGCAGATGCCCGATTCGCTGAAACTCTCTGCCCTGCAACTGCCGGGTGATCCCCTTGAAACCTGCATGGCAAGTTTCAAGGGCGCGGGACGACGGATGTTGAGCGTGAATCCCTATACCGGTGATGTGAACGGATGGACGAAAAGCCCTGCGTTTTTCCAGACAACGCGTAAACTCCACCGCTGGCTGATGGACGCTCCGGCGGCAAAGGGGCAGAAATCGGTCGGAAAAATGGTGGTGGGCGTCACGACGCTGCTGCTGGTCGTGATCCTTGTGAGCGGCCTTGTGATTTGGATCCCCCGTACCCGTAAAGCGTTGAAACACCGGCTTAAAGTATCGTGCAACAAAGGCTGGCGGCACTTCTGGTACGACAGCCATGTGACGCTGGGATTCTATGCCGCTCTTTTCCTGCTGGTGATGGCCCTGACCGGGCTTACCTGGTCGTTCGGCTGGTATCGCAAGGCCGCCTATTCGCTCTTCGGTGGCGGAACGCAGCAGACTGCGGCTGCACACGCTCCGGCGAAAGGAAATTCGGGACAAGAAGTGCGCGGCATACATGGCGGCAGGGGCGCGGAAACTGAAAGGCAATTCGACTATGCCGTGTGGGATAATGTGCTGGACGGGTTGAAAGCACAATATCCCGTGTATAATACAATCACGCTGAACGAACGGAGCGCGCAGATCGCCCCCGATCCGCATACTTCGATGCGCCGTACCGACACGGCACAGTTCGATCCGCGCGATGGCCGTGTTGGGGAGATTGTCCGCTATCGGGACACACCCCGTTCACAAAGCCTGCGCGGCTGGTTCTACGCTTTCCACATAGGGTCATGGGGCGGGACGGCGACCAAGATTATCTATTTCCTGAGTGCCCTGATCGGCGGTACGCTTCCGCTCACGGGTTATTACCTTTGGCTGAAGAAAAAGTGCCGAAATGCGAAAAAATGATTCACGTCCTAAGTCAAGTGAATGGAGCCGGTCGAGATATTCGATCGGCTCCATTTTCCATTATTTCTTTTTACTTTTTGTTTGTTTTCTCGGCCTTCGTCCGCTCTTGATTTACGACTGCCGCGCCGCGTTCCTTAATCTCCTTTTCATTCTGCCTGACCTCTTCCTTGAAATCTTCGTATTGGTCGCAATCCAATGCGACGGTTTCTTCCAAGTTTTGAGGCCGGTGCGGAAAACGATCCTGAGAGGGATCGTTTTTTTTTGTTTTGGGGTGGTATCTCGATTCGATCAGGCTGCTTAAACGATTCAAAAGTGATTTGGACCGGGTAAAAACCCGGTGGAATTTCACTGAAATCCAGGGTGTCGGAGATCTGAAAAACACCGGAAATGAAGAAAAATGCAAAAAAATTGAAAAAAAAGAGACTGTTTGTTTTATGCCGAAGCAACTTTGGCAAATGGAAAAAAGAAGAACCCGAAATCACTTCCCGGACAATTCCGTTCGGGAGTTTTTAAAAAATTATAAAAAAAGAGGCCGTAAGTATGTAACAACCGTTTTTGGGGGATTGGCTGCCGGACGTTTTTGGCCGTTTACTTTGCTTCGTGATTGTGGTCGATCATGTCTCGAAATAACAGGTTTTCTCTCCTAAATAGCATGTTGTCAGCATGGTAAATACGCTGTTTGGGCGTGTTGGCCCGGCAATATTATTATATTTTGTTGCGTTAGTATAGCGACAGAAAGATAATTCTCGCTGTTTTGCATTCCTTGTTTCCCATATCAGTGTACAGTTAGGCCTGCCCATGGTCTTTTCGGTTCTCGAAACTGTGCCCGGAGGTCGAACGTCCCTCTGTTACTGCAAATATTTACAAGACTTTAAGCGGTCTTTGATTTGTGGTTTTATATCTTGCAACGCAATTTCACTAAATTTTATTCTATGACGCACTCTCCAGATTTAGTCGGCACGTCCCGCCGTACCTACATGGGACAAACTCTATTCGCGGGGCGATCCCGCAACAAGACAGGCCCTGATTTCATGTCCTGTTTCGCGCTCCACATCGCGGAGTATGAGCGAACGGGACGGATCGGTTCTACTGCAAATTACCAAATGGCATACCGCATGCTTACCCGGTATCTGGGTGGCAGTAAATTGTATCCCGAGCAATTCACGGCCGAATGGCTCGAACGTTACGAACGATGGCTCCTGGCCCGGGGCTTGGGGACCAATACCATTGTATTTCACCTGAGATACCTGCGCGCCGTTTACAACCGGGCGATCGAAAGCGGGCTTTTCCCCGCGACTTCCGGCAATCCCTTTTACCGAAAACGCATCAAGCAGGTGGCCACCCGCAAGCGCGCTCTGCCGCGTGAGACCCTCCGGCGAATCTACGATGCCGACCTGTCGGCCATGCACCCCAAATATGCGTTGGCCCGCGACCTTTTCATGTTCAGTTTTTACACCCGGGGAATGTCGTTCGTGGACATGATCTACCTGCGGAAATGCGACATCAGCGACGGTGTGCTGACCTATAAACGCAAGAAAACCGGGCAGATGCTCTCCCTGCGCATCGAGGCGCCCCTGCAGGAGATCATCGACCGATACGATAGCGACTCTTTGTATGTGCTGCCCGTGCTGAACGGGGACGACAGTTACCGCGCCTACCGCCAGCAACAGCGCGAACTGAACAAGTTTATCCGTAAAATCGGCGAACTGCTGGAAATCTCCGAACCGCTGACATTTTATGTGGCCCGGCATTCATGGGCGACGCTGGCTCGCGACTGCGGAACTCCGCTTACGATCATCAGCGCCGGCATGGGTCATACCTCCGAACGAACGACGCGCGTCTATCTTGCGCAACTCGATCACAACGTCATCGACAGAGCCAATCGGAAAATCATTAATCTGTGACGTTCAGGCCAACTTTGGCGACATTCGGACTAAATAAATGAAAGGGAAAATCTTTGCAGATGTAAGAAACAAGGCCCATTACTATAAATAATGTGTCTTCAGGATATAAATGATTGCTATTTAAACAATTCCCATCATCTGCAAAAGTAAGGTTATTTATAATTATAACCAAATATTTTATAAGAAAAAAATGCATATTGTCATTTAATCTGTTGATTATCTGCATTTTGAATCATCGTCTGATCTTCAAAACCGGTGGACGGGCATAACATTCGGTTTTTTTATTCTTCATCGTGTCCAAATCTGCTATTTTTTAGCTGACTGTCAGCGCTTTAGGTAAACAAGACCCATTATTTATAGTAATGGGACTCGGGAAGATAGTGCAACTATTTGAAATAAAATAACTTACAAATTGACACTCTCTCCTAAGGTTTTATGGGCAGTCAAGATTCTGCTCACATTGCGCAAAGCTGCGGAAGCCGGGGTTCCTCCTATGAAGAGTCCCGAGTTGCTGACGGCATGCCTGACCCCGAATGCGGATACCTATATGTATCGCCGGGCCCTGCGGGAACTGGTCGCCAGGACCGACTTCGTGACCTGCGACATCCAGTCGAGCCGCACTACCTACGAATGGAATCCCAATGTCCGGCCGAGCCTGTACGATCTGGTCGTACGGCTGGAAGGCGGCATGCATGAAATTTCAAACGGGTTCTGGTCGTACGAGAACACCTACACCATGCAGCCTTTGTACAAGGTGAACAGACAGTACGATGCGCTGACGCGCGAATACCTTTCGAACATCTACATCGATGAACTCGATTCCCCTGCATTGTCGGAGCGAAGCAGGGCCAAATTACCACATATTAACTTACAAACAACAGAACATGCAGAACAGCACAATTAACCATTTAATAAACAACAAAATGAAACGTCTCTACATTATTGCATTATTTGTCTTCGCCGGCGGAGTCGCTTCGGCTCAGGAGAATGGCAACCGGGATGCGCAAAACCGCATTGTACGCGGTCCTTATGAAACCAATCGCTTTTTCGATAATATTTTCGTCGGAGTCGCCGGTGGTGTAAACCTCTATTTCGGCGAGAACGATTCCGAAGGTAAATTCGGTAAACGCCTGGCCCCGGCGCTGGACATCCATGTCGGTAAATGGTTCACGCCGTCGATCGGTGCGCGTGTCGGATACGCGGGCCTCCAGGCCAAAGGCTGGACGACCGCCGGAACGATCTATGCCAAGGGCGCCGACGGCGGCCTGTTCCAGGAGAAATTCGGCGTAATGTACCTGCATGCCGAC
>ENA-UESI01000333-UESI01000333.1-human-gut-metagenome-genome-assembly--contig:-NODE-333-length-40735-cov-7.073614_pt1 | contig 40735 bp, 50 predicted proteins | sample MGYA00243005_ERZ508006 | MGnify/ENA primary metagenome ERZ508006 (study PRJEB26167, sample SAMN06115436) | human gut metagenome | host: Homo sapiens | place: China:Shandong | collected 2015-06-10... | reverse complement strand
GGGAGGGCTATCTGGAACGCAGAGAAGCTCCTGATGACCGCCGCAAGACACTGCTGTTCTGCACGGAAAAGGCGCGGGATGTCATCGAAAAGGGCCGCATGATACAGGGCATTTTCAAAGATACTCTGCTCGATGGCACTGATGATGCAAGCAAAGAAATCTTTTTCCACATGCTTCATGTCATGGAAGAAAATATGGACAATATCCTGAAAGGAGATAAATAAATGCAGATCCTGATCACTATTCTTGTCACCTTTTTCGCCGGCATGGGAGCCGGCCTGGGCACCGGTTTCGCCGGAATGAGTGCTGCGGCCGTTATCAGTCCCATGCTGATCACCTTCTTAGGTATGGATCCGTATCTGGCGGTAGGCATTGCTCTGTCCTCAGATGTGCTGGCCAGCGCAGTGTCCGCATATACCTATGCAAAAAATAAAAACATTGATATCAAAAACGGCCTGATCATGATGGGAAGTGTACTGGCATTTACCGTCGTAGGCAGCTACGTATCCAGCCTGGTACCTTCCGCTACCATGGGGAATTTCTCCGTGTTCATGACTTTCCTGTTAGGTATCAAATTCATTGTCCGTCCCGTAATGACCACCAAGGAAGCCATGCAGGGCGTCTCCGCAAAGAAAAGAGCCCTCCAGTCTCTGGTATGCGGCATGATGATCGGCTTCATCTGCGGTTTCGTCGGCGCCGGCGGCGGTATGATGATGCTGCTGATCCTGACTTCTGTCCTGGGTTATGAACTGAAGACCGCTGTAGGAACCAGCGTCTTCATCATGGCATTTACCGCATTTACCGGCGCTGCCTCCCATTTTGCCATCGGCGGCATGCCCGACTGGACAGTATGGATCCTGTGCGTTGTATTTACCCTGATCTGGGCGCGGATTGCTGCACTGTTCGCCAACAAGGCAACCCCCAGGACCCTGAACCGTGTCACCGGTGTGATCCTGGTGGTGCTGGGCATTGCAGTTATGTGTTTTCACCTGTTAGCCTAGCTGATTTCCTATACCGTGTGTATTTTCCGGCGGAGTGATCGTTGTATTGCTCCGCTGATTTTCTATGATCTTGCGGATTTCCGACAGATCCCTGGCAAAATAAATGCCTTCCTGTCTCTCCGGGGAGGACAATCCCAGCTCCGTCATATGTGATAACAGTGCTTTCAGGCTGTCATAATAGCCGTTAAGGTTATAGAGGATGCAGGGTGCCTCCAGATGCTTCAGTGACACCTTGGACATCACCTCCGCGATTTCTTCCAACGTTCCGGTTCCGCCGGGAAAGGCAATAAATACATCTCCCAGTTCGATCATTTTCGTCTTGCGTTCTGTCATATCCTTCGTGACGATCAGCTCCGTAATGGCATCATACTGGTATTCCATATCAATGAAAAACTGCGGTTCCACGCCGGTCACCTCGCCGCCTGCCTGTAATACGCTCTCCGCGATCTCTCCCATAAGACCGGATTTGGATCCACCGTACACCAGGCGGTTACCGCTTTCACCGATCCAGGTTCCCAGCTCACGCACCGCTTTTCTAAGAGAAGGATCATTTCCTTCATTTGCTCCCAGATATACTGTAATGTTCATCGTATTTTCCTCCTGCTTCCAAGTATAAGGGCTTTCCTTTCTTTTGACAAGGCAGGAGCTACCGGCACAAATGTGAATGACGTATCGGTTGCGTTAATTCAGGCATAGTACACCTGCTGTCCGGATTCTTCTTTTACGTAAGCAATAAATTCTTCAGCCACATGGGACAGGGTATGTTTCTTATTCCAGATCAGTGCGTAGGACGCATGGGCATCGGGATGCTCCACTTCCCGCACACAGACATCCTTGTCCCGGATCAGGGAAGAAATGGATGCCGGATAAATAGAGATCCCGACTCCGTGCAGACTCAGCTCATAAGCATTCATCATATGAGCGATGCGCCCCCGGATCACCGGTGCATGCCCCGTTCCCTCGAACCATTTATCGATTTCACCTTTTCTGGATTCTCTGGAGGGAATCAACAGGTCATAGGGCAACAGCTCCGAGGGCTTCACCGGATCATTTTCCCAGGAATACAATGCATGTCCCTTGGGGATCACTGCCACCCAGGGTTCTTCATACACCGGCAGCACATGGAATTCCTCTGTGTTATAAGGGGCCGTGATCATAGCAATCTCACACAATCCCTTCGTTACGCGGTTATTCACATCATCTGTGTTGCCGTTCCACAGATTGTACTGTACATGAGGATGTCTCTGCTGAAATCCGGCGATCCACTCGGCAAACAGCCTGGGACCGCAGCCCTCTACCGACGCGATATACAAGGTTCCCTGCAATCCTTCCTTGCGCTCTCTGACATCCTCCTCCGACCGGTTCACCAGATCCAGGATCTGATTCGCATATTGCAGGAAAAGCTCTCCCTCTTCTGTCAGGGACACTTTATGGGGTGTCCGAAGGAACAATGTCGTCCCCAGCTCCGCCTCCAGATCCTGGATCTGACGGCTCAGGGGCGGCTGCGCGATCGCCAGCTGCTCCGCGGCTTTCGTGAAACTTTTCTCCTCCGCCACTGCCTTGAAATACCGGATATGCCGCAATTCCATCTTCCCAGCATCCTCCTTCCATGCTTTTTCCAAAAACCAACTTAATCTTTCTATTTTGTAACATGTTGTATTTTCTTTTATTATACCTTTTAGGTATTATTATACTTCTATTATATGTATTTCACATTATAAGCGCAATATGGTAAATTATAATCATCAAAAGGAAGTCAGGCCTGACCCCTTAAGCGTAACAACAAAGTCAACAGTTCATTTGTCTTGGAAAGGTTAAGGGTGAATATTATGAAGAAGATTATGGAAAAGGTTAACGAGTTTTTTGACGAGTATTACAAGAGCTTCGCTGAAAAGTTCTAAGTAACGAAGTATCCTTTATTTTATGATAGAAGTGTGTTTTTCACGCTCATATACACAGAGAAAAACAGCAGATCTGGCGGGATCTGCTGTTTTTATATGGTCATTTTTCCAGTGATTTTTTGTCACTATTTTCCGACTGCCAATCTCGGGGAAATTATTCTTACTATAATCAGTAACCTCTATGGAATCCATATAGTCCAAAATATCTGGATATTCCTCATCAACCGGAATTTTAACTTCAAATGTCTTGAACTCAAACACATACGACGTTCCTTCAACAACAAGTTTTCCGGTCAAAATAACCTTCTTCGTAATTCGTATCATGCGTATCTGAACTTTAATCATTATTTAATTTGAGCGTTCTCATTGTCGTTTCAAATTCTGATTCCGCATTTTCATCCAACAGTTTTGCGCAAAACAAAACTTTATTCTTAGAAAATCCAAAATACCATATTTCATCCTTTCCATTTATTGTCCAACCATCATCCAGTGTCCATGATGCAATATTATTAATTGGCTCTGTTTTACTTTTACAGCATACTAAGCTTAAACTTAAAATTGCAATAACGAATATCAATTTTCGTTTATATCTATTCTTCATAACTTAACAGTACAGCCTCCCTATATTGGGAACACCTTTAATATTCCTTTTTCCGTTGCATGCTTTTCCCAGTCATTTTCCGTCAATATCTCTAGCGGTAGTAATCTCTGTGGACCGTTCTCATCCTCTTCATATCCCCAGGAGTATCCGCCCAGGAATTTCAGTTTATTGCTATTCATTCGAGAGGGCAGATCTACTAGATAGGTATAAGCTGTCCATTTCAAGTGTCTACACCCAGCCAAATTACAACAGGGAGCATCAAATATTTCTGCCGGATAACCATACGCAAAATATGGATTCCCTTTTTCCAGATTTTCATCACTGACATCTACGGAAAGCTCTCTGTTTTCCCCATAATTTTCAATTCTTTCCACGAATTGAATGAACCCACAGGATCTCCGATAACCGGTCGCATTCATATGTTCAAAGTAACCATGCATTACCGGATAACCTGTGCAACATATTTTATCTATCGGAAATCCCTGAAGGGCATCATAGCCAATTTCCCTGGGATCTGTACCTTGCGTATATTCTACGGTGAGATTTTCTTCTATTCCATGAAGTGTAAAAGGAATTGTTACTCTGCTCTTCAGCGTGCGAAACACTTCTTCATGTGTCATTCTTTCGTTACTATCTTCTGCAAGCCAATCTGCCTCGTCTAATGCTTGTTCCACGGTAAATCCAGTATCTTCCATAATGTTTTTCACATTTGCCGCCTGCTTTTCATTTACACATTCCTTTGCATATTTTTGTACTGCTTCACACATGGTATCAAGATCTCCGTTCCACTCCGGTCGATTCTAAACGGATGTCCACCCGGACATCCGGAACCCTTCCTCTACTTCTTTGAAATGTCTTATTTCCTGTGACAGTTCTTTGTAATGCATATTATCAGGGTCTGCCTGATGAAAGTCCTGCATAAGATGTCCGATTTCATCATCGCCCTTATAGTTGCCGTTTACATAAATTATATGTGATCCGTCCTCAAAAAGTTTCCCCGTCTCTCTTACATATCGGTCGATATGGTACAAAGGCAATCCCTTCAAGGACACACCGTTATAATTTATTTGCTTTTTTACCATTACATTTAGAACACAGTGTCTGTAAATTTGATGGAATTGTTTTTCCTCCTTTGGATACAGGAATGATATGATCTATCTGTAACCCTACTTCATCTGGCATATATTTTCCACAAATCTGGCAGGTATAATCATCGCGAATCATAATCTGCCTCCGCAACTCTTTCGTCATTAACTTTCTCTGATTTTTAGATTCATATTCTGATAGTGGACAAGCCAATTCTATCATTGACAGTTTTCGATATCTATCAAGAAGATAATCATAACTACAGCAAAACATTTTATCTTCATTCATGATTTTGTAAGCTGTTTTTGTATAATTCCTCTGATAATACCGAGTTTGCAGTCTCTGAAATATAAACTGATACGTTTTCCCTTCGTCCAAAATTTTGTTATATTGCTTTTGTCTGTATTCCTCCAACATGGAACTTCGTATTGTATAATTACAATCCTTCTTCCATTTTTTTATTTTCTCCTCATGTAATTTTATAAAATCAAATTTATTGTTGATCAAATAGCGGTCAATATAATCTTCGGCTTTCACATTTCGTTTGCCTGAAATATCAATATAAATTGTCATGTATGGAAATTGAAACGGATTTCGCATAATTGTCATGACAACGAGTAATAATACAAAACACAAAAGAACGAATATAAAAAGGAAAATCAAATCTTTCTGCTCCACAATTATCACCTCAGAATTTAAATTGTTTTTATGAACATAATTGTTCTGTTTAGCTAAAAACTTTCCTTCTACAAAATTCTTATTATCTGCTCATATAATAGGATTTCTCTGTCACTCACATTTCTATTGTTATGATAATGACCGAAAAACCATTTCTTAAATTTTACTTTATGAAGAATCTTTTCAAAGTAGTCTGTTTCTCTGTCAGGTTTGAATGCTGTACCCCCAAGTAATAACTGTGTGCTGGATGCACAGCAATGCGTCACGATATAATCCACTGTATTATCATGTTTTTCAAGGTTCCTACAGCCTTCCATCATCTCTTCTTCTGACGGAAGTTCTTCCTCCCACCAGCTCACATGGTTTATGCGATAAGGCACTTTATCCCGATTTAATTGCTTTTTCTTTTTGCCATACTTCGGATCCATCGGATCCAAAATTCCACCGGTTATGTCATGACTGCTTGCACCGCCGAAGGTAAATATACTTTTACCATCAATCTCAAAAATCTGTCCTCTCATAAGATGTATCACAGAAGGTCTGATTTTATGTACTTTACCTCCATTCCAGGTGTCTACCGGATAATCGGACAGTCTGTCAAAATTTTCATGATTACCATCAACAAATAATGTTGTATATGACTTACATTCGAGCTGATTCAATATCATTGCTTCTTTTTTGCTGTCACCGCTTTTATCCCAGATTCCACCAAAATCTCCACATATAATTACATAGTCTTCTTTATTCATCTCCAGTTGCTCAGGGAAAATATCGGTATTGAATCTTTCAAAGTTTCCATGGCAGTCTCCGGTAATATAGATCATTTCACATCTCCCCTTAACTTTCTACTATTTTACATATTATCATGAGATCTTTTTTCTGTCATTTACTCCAAAACACCAATACTTGCTTTACACCTGAGCATATATCCATATAAACAAAAAAGCGGCAGCTTTGTTTCTGCCACTTTTCATTGTTTAGCAAATTATCTAACAGTAACTTATTCAATATTAGGAATGGCTATCAACAATACATTTAAGCTTTATCTTATTACTACTTCTGCAACAACTGGATAATTGCTTCTCTTTCTTCACCCTGGATTTTTAAAGAATCTAATGCTCGTTCCATTGTAAAACCAGCACTTTCCATAAGGTTTTTCACATTAGCTGCCTGCTTTTCATTTGCATATTCATTTGCGTATTCCTTTGCATATTCCTGTACTGCTTCACACATGGTATCACGTCCTTCCTCTACTTCTTTGAAATGTCTTACTCCCTGTGACAGTTCTTTGTAATGCATATTATCAGGGTCTGTCTGATGAAAGTCCTGCATAAGATATCCGATTTCATCATCACCCTTATAGTTGCCGTTTACATATATTATATGTGAGCCATCCTCAAATAGTTTCCCGGTCTCTCTTACATATCGGTCAATATGGTACAATGGCAAACCCTCTTGAAATTTGTCACGCTTATAAATAAAGATTACATAAGAATCCTTGATTTCCTTAAATTCCTGACCTTCTTTTAACATTCGGGAATCAAGGACACTGCTATGGTATCTTGCTCTCCTTATGTGAGCACCTTCGGAGTTTCCCTGTACCTCAATGTCCATTTTCTCTCCGTTTTCATCCAGTGCATGTACATCAAGTGTGATATTACGTCCCCCGACTGCAGCGCTTTTCATTTCTTCCTGTCCGATTACACTGATAACCTTGATCTTTCTCTCCAAAATAATTCTAAGCAATAGCTCCGTTGCTTCTATATTCTTATCAAATACCCGGCTCATCAGGTCATCATCGAATAAAGTAAGTCCATCGATCAGCTTGTTGATCCTGTCCTGATTCTGCGTAACCTTGCTGTTTTTATCTTCTGCCATTGTTTCCCCTCTTCCTGTCTTTATATTATCATGTTGCATTTTCTACTGCAATTAAATTTCTCTGAAAAATGTGTGGTGAATATTCCAAAGACGTGATTATTTATATATTTGAATCTATAACCGAATGAATGCAGAAAAAACTTTTAAAAATTTGCAAAACCAGATTATTTAGAAAAGGTGCGCATAGCTTTAGGGCAGATCACCCAATAGTCACCCTAAAAAAAATCCTCAAATCCACAATTTTTATGGATTTGAGGAATGCTGGTGGCCGGACTTGAACCGGCACGGGGTTGCCCCCGAGGGATTTTAAGTCCTAGACCAGCAATACCATCTTTACGACATGAATAGAAATAACCGGAATACAATATCCCCTTAAATATCCATTCTATCAACAATTTTGTGCAAAATCCCCCGAAATATCATAGTTCTAAACTGAGTTGAAAAAATGCCTTTCAAATTACATTTGGAGGGATACTATCCGAATTTTGTTTGGGACTGTGCCATATCAGTTTCAGTTCACTGCCATGACAAATATTGAGGAGGATGTCAATCATGGATTACCAAATTGAAATTAAACAAATCGTGGATTACCCACGCTGTCGTATTTACAGAAGCTTTTTTAGAGATCTTATGGAAGATAGGAACATCCGGACAAACGGAAGTTCCTATCTTTTTTATTACATGGTCCTTTGCTCGTTTGCGAACTTCAGAAGCTCCAACAGGCGCATTGAGGGAATCTCCTATTTAATCAGTCCCGGAGAATGGATCTGCACACTTTCGGATCTCTCCGAATGGTTTCGTGTCCGTTTCCAGCATCAGGCACTGGCAATACTCGACTATCTCCAGACTGAACATTACATCTCCTACTGTAAGCTAGCCCGCGGAAATCTTATCAAGTTTACTATTTCTGACTGGAAAGAGAATAACACCTGGCTGGAATATAACTATCCCTGTGCGAAAGACATAGGGTTTTTCTTTTTCCCGATTTCCATTGCACACGAACTAATCAGTCTTGGACGCTGTTCAGAAATGGACATCGTACTGGATCTGTGGCTCCATGCCATTTACAACGATACCCAGATCCAGGGATCGGACATCGGACCAGTCGTATATTTTCGTAACTCCACTAAAAATCCACTCATAAGCTATTCTGATCTCTCTTCGAGATGGGGGATATCCAAGGCTTCGGTCAGTAGGCTTTTGAATAAACTGCAGGGAATCGGCTACTTATCACTGGTATCCTTTAGCGGCAGGCACGGTAGTGTCATCTACTTGTGCAATTACCTATCCACCATGTTCGCAATCAGCGACGTAATGATTGATAAAGAGGAGGTCTCCATGACATTCAAAGTACCTATCCACATTCCTGATGACAATTCCGTTCTGGATAATACATCTATCCGGGATGAGCAGATTGTTATTGATGCATCCATAAACAGCGTTTCAGACAAGATCTCTAGCGTTTCAGAATCGCACATTCGCGCAGTCATCAAAAAAGTAGCCGGAATCCTTGCTACACAAGGGCTTTCCTGTTGTGAATGTCCCAAAACAGTATATAAATTATATAGCTTATCAGACTGCAAGGGATCTGAATTAAATTACTATCTATCCATCAGTTGTCCCGATGGCAAGACACATTATCGTTTTGAAATAGCACTCCACCCGTTGGATGCAGCCAGAACAAAACCTGGTACTACCACTCCGGAAGGGAGGCTTGCCTGATGAACACCAAAAAGAAATATGCAACCGTGGAAGATAATCCGTTATACCACGATACCTGGGCGTTATTAAAAAACTACCGCGATGCGGTCTGGAACCTGGAGCTTGCAGTACAGCAGGTTCGCAACACCTTTGAGCTGGAATATGACACCACCATAGAAGAGTTCTTGGAATCTGTGTATGCTGCAGGTGCCAGTTTGGATGGAACCGATATCGAAAATTATGCCAAAAGCATAGCACGCAGCAAGAAGATGTTGGATCTGCTAAACAATGCCGTAGATACTCTGAGAAGCAAGCATAAACACGGCGAACAGTACTACTGGATTTTGTATTACACTTACCTCTGTCCCCAACAATTGCAGAATATTGAAGAGATTGTTGAAAGCTTACGGCCACACATTTTGAATATCTCCAGGCGTACCTATTACCGGAAACGTCCGGAAGCTGTGGAGGCATTAAGTGCTGTTCTCTGGGGATACACAAATAAGGACTGCCTGAAGGTGTTAAACCAGTTTTTCCCAACAAATAAGCCGCAGTCATAAAACTGACACAGCTTTGTGCCAACACTGGCACTGTTATGCGATTTACATGGAATTTTGCCACCGTTATAATGGATACTGATCAATCACACTCAAATTTTATCTCACACGGGAGCCGGTCATCTTTGGATACCGGCTCTTTTTGTGTCAGAACAGGAGGAACCTTACGTGAAACGAAAGCAAACAAACCTTTACCCCCAGCTTGTTATCGGGTTGGGTGCAGCCGCTTACTTCTTTGTCTTACTGTCAGATTCGGTTCTAGCTACTGATATGTGGACCAAAGCAGAAGACATTATGAAAGATGTCTATACTAAAATCCTTGGTATATCCACCATTGCCGCCATTGTCACAGCCTCAACCGCACTGCTTCTTATGAACTTTTCAAAATCCGGGAAAACCGTGGACGAATCCAGGGCATGGCTCAAACGGATTGCGATTACCTGGTGCATCCTAAATGGTCTGGGTTTCATCATGGCCTATGTATCTCCGTTCTTTGCAGGTGGCAAGTGGACAAGCTAGGAAAGGAGGCTCTGAGCCATGGGTATATTAGACGGCATTGTAGAATGGGTCTCAGAGCAGGTCATGAATGCCCTGGATCTCATTACCACATCAGTCCTTGGTACTTTGGGCTGTGACATGAATACCTTTCTGCGTTTCTTCCCGGCAGCCGAAACCATGTACAGTATTTTTGTTGCCACAGCCGTTGGGCTGGTCCTTCTTAACTGGATCTGGCAGTTATTTAAGAACTTTGGGCTGATTGCCGGGGTAGAAGCCGAGGATCCGGTGAAATTAAGTATCCGATCGGTGTTGTTTATCGGCCTCATTTATTACTGCGATGAAATTACAGATCTTGTACTGTCCATCGGAGGCACTCCCTACGACTGGATCCTGACTTCAGAGTTGCCAGCACTAAACTTCGCAGATTTCAACGCAGTCCTGATTACCATTTTAACTGTCATCTCAAATGGAAGTATCGGCATCATCGCACTGATCCTGCTTTTAGTTCTTGCATGGAACTATATCAAGCTGTTATTTGAGGCTGCAGAACGGTATGTTTTACTGGGGGTTATTATATATACCGCCCCGATTGCATTTGCCTGCGGTGCTTCAAAGTCTACTTCCAACATCTTTTCTTCCTGGTGTCGGATGCTTGCAGGGCAGGTGTTTTTGCTCATTATGAATGCCTGGTGCTTAAAACTATTTACATCCATGGTTGGTTCGTTCCTGTCGAATCCGCTATTTTTGTAGGAGGTCTCAATGAAACGATTAAAGAATACCCTGATCCTTGGCATCACCCTCTATTATCTTATACCGCTATCTGTCATGGCAGTAACCCCGGAGGAAGTAGCTGCGGTTGGAAAAGAGCAATCGGCTGCCGGAGTATTCATCTGGTTCCTATGCGCGATTGCTTTTCTAAAGGTCAGCCAGAAAATCGACTCCTTTATGGCATCTCTCGGAGTCAATGTGGGACGTACCGGTGGATCCATGATGGCTGAACTTATGATTGCTGCCAGGGGAATCACTTCCGTAAAATCGCTCCAGGGAGGTTCCTTTTTCCGCGGTGGTTCCATCCAGGGCGGTTCGGTACAAAACCAGGCTTCCTTTTTATCCGGAGGACTTGTGGGTGCCGTCGGCAGGCATATTACCCAGAGTACTGTTAATACCATGACCGGACACACATCCAATCCGATCAGCCGGAAAATCTATGAATCCTCCCTTAACAAGGGCGGAGCCTTTGCAAACAATATCACAGCTGCGATTGCCCAGGGCAGTATGAATATGACCGGCAGTATGCAGGGGGAGCAGGCAGCAAAAGCTCTCTCCTCCTACATGGGTCATGTCGGAAAAGAGGATGCACCAAGCTTTTCCGGCGTTGAGATTGGCGGTGGACGCATCATGGGTACGGAAACCTCCATTGCGCATCCAAACGGTGACAGCTTTGGAATGTATAGTTCCGAGCAATATATGACACCGAGGGGTAATTACGATACCGTAACCATGCAGGATAACTCCGTTTGGTACAGGCAGTATGCCGCCCCCACCGTAGAGAAGACTCCTTATATGACACCCACAGGTGAGATTGCATACCATGAGACGGTTGTAAAAAGACTCCCAGATATGCCAAAACGGAAGGATAAAGTGTAATGGCAAAAGAAGAAAAGAACACCCTGTCCAACATTGCAAGTGCGGCATCTATGGCAAAAGGCGCAATAAAAACCGGTAAAGCCATTGCCAATATTGCAAAAGGAGCTTCTGCGGGACCGTATGGAGCTCTTGCTGCCGGACTGTGGGAAAGCCGGCATCTAATCTCAAAAATTGTACTTGCCGTAGGTGCATTGCTGTTAATCCAGGTGCTCTACCTGTCACTGCTACCCTCTCTGATTTTTGGTGCAGAGGGCATGGATACTGCCTCTAAAGATGTCTTGAATGACAATTCCAAGATCATGCAGAATATCGAGTCCATTGAATCCCGGGTGGAAGCAGCACTACGGGAAAAACATGACGAGACGATCCATGCGATTGAAGTATGCGCAAGCGGTTTAGGTCTCCATCATGAATACAGCATCACTGACGATTTTTCGGACCGCATTATCTATGAAAGTACTCTTCTCATATCACAATACTGTGCTTCCGAGAATGATTATAGAAACATTAAGGTAAGCAGGCTGGTGTCACAGATCAAAAGCCGGGCATCCACTCTGTTTACCTATACGGAAAATGTAACAGAACGTGAAGAAACAGACGGACGCGGCAAAAAATATACCGTTTATCATCACGAATACGTCATAGTGTATGCCGGAATGGATTATTTTGCAGACACTGTTTTTTCATTAACTGACGAGCAGAAAGAACTGGCGGCTGACTATGCTGCAAACCTTCATCTGTTTTTATTTGATACCGTCTACAAGGTAGACATCAATGAAGATCTTTCTCCCGGCAAAACCGGTGTCGATGCTGTGGACATTGCGCTTACTAAGCTTGGGACACCTTACAGCCAAGTACTCCGCAATGAAGAGGGCTATTTTGATTGCAGTTCTTTCACCCATTATGTATACGAACAGTGCGGCATCAACTTATCCTATGAAGGATCCGATACCGCAGCTTCCCAGGGACGCTACATCGTAGAAAACAATATGGCTATCTCCTACGATATGCTATCACCAGGAGATCTGGTCTTCTATTCCTTTGAGGTGAATAACAGATATATGAATATCAGCCATGTCGGGATCTATGCCGGAGATGGCAAGATCATTGATGCTTCCCTCAGTAAGAAAAAAGTGGTCTACCGCCCCATTTACAGTACCGGCAATATCGTTCTGTGTGGGCGGCCCTATCAATAACCCGAAAGGAGTAATTTCATGCAACCAAATAATGATGAGAATGATGTCTATATCATTCCCCCGAACTTTATAGATACCGGCACGGTTCTTGGTGGATCCGTAAAACTCCGTAATGCCGTGGAAGCCCTGGGTCTGGTCCTTATGATTGGATTTCCGGTATTTCATCTGCCGTTTTCCTTAACGACACGCATTATCATTGCCTGCATCACCGTGCTTCCGGCAGCCCTGTTTGCTATCATTGGTATCGGCGGGGAAAGCCTGACAGAGTTTTTGTTTCATTTCATTATATTTTTGAAGAAGAAAAGAATTGTCGGAGCTGGTGAACCCACAAAAGAAAAGGATATTTCCGATTCCAGACCAAAGAAACGCTCCAAACCCAAAAAAGAAAAGTTTGCAGAAGAATTTGGCAAAGAAGAAAAACATTCCCCTAAAAAAAGAGAGAACGCGCGATCCGCTGCAACCGATAAACAGACAGAATACCACTACTTAAACCCCGTTGCCGACTATCTGCCGATTGAGAAGATCGAAAACGGCATTATCTACACGAAAGACCACCGCTATGTAAAACTGATCGAGGTCGAGCCTATCAATTTTTTGCTACGAAGCAGTAGAGAACAGCGCAACATTATCTACTCCTTTGTCAGCTTCCTTAAAATCAGTCCGGTGAAACTTCAGTTCAAGGTACTTACGAAGAAAGCGGATATTAACAAACATCTCGCAGCCATTGAGGATGATATCAGTAAAGAAACCGATGAACGCTGTATCGCCCTGCAAAAAGATTATAAAAATCTGATCAAGCGCATCAGTTCCAAAGACGCCATAACAAGGCGTTTTTTTATTGCCTTTGAATATGAACCCCAGGCTGGAACCGGCAGGAAAGATATGGAAGCCGAAGCTATCTCTGCATTGACCACGGTAGCACGCACCGCAAAAAATTACCTGAAGCAGTGTGGTAATGATGTCATCACACCGGAGGATGATAATGAACTGGCAACGGATGTACTCTACAATCTGCTTAACCGTAAGACCAGTAACCGTATCCCATTAAGCACCCGGATCAATGAGGTCATCGGACAATATATCACAAACGGCAGGGCTGATGACATCGACCATATCCCTGCCATGGAATTTGCCTCCCCTGCATCCATTGACTTTACGCACTCCGGATATCTTTTTATGGATGGCATTTACCACGCTTATCTCCTGATCCCAAGTTTCGGGTACCGGGCTCAGGTGTGCGCCGGATGGATTTCCCTCCTTGTCAATGCCGGAGAAGGAATTGATGTAGACCTTTTCTTTGACAGACAGCCCAAAGATAAGATCCAGCAAAAGTTAGGACAGCAGCTTCGTATCAACCGTTCCAAAATAAAGGATACTTCCGACACCAACTCTGATTTTGATGATCTGGATAGCGCCATCCGCTCAGGATACTTTCTAAAGGAAGGTCTTGCCAACGAGGACTTTTATTACCTGAACATCTTAATCACCATTACCGGAGAAAGTGTGGAGGAACTGGAATGGCGCATTGCAGAGATGAAAAAGTTACTGCTGTCCCAGGATATGGATGTTCTTACCTGCAGTTTCCGTCAGGAACAAGCTTTTTTATCCTCTCTCCCCATCGTCCATCTGGAAAAAAGTCTGTTTGAAAAATCAAAGCGTAATGTACTAACAAGCGGAATTGCCAGCTGCTATCCCTTCACTTCGTATGAAATGTGCGATGACAATGGAATCTTACTGGGGGTGAACAAACACAATAATTCCCTAATTATTGTGGACATTTTCAACTCCCGGATCTACAAAAATGCGAATATGGCAATCCTTGGTACCTCCGGAGCCGGGAAAACCTTTACCTTACAGCTCATGGCACTTCGGATGCGAAGAAAAAATATCCAGGTATTCATCATCGCTCCCCTGAAAGGACATGAGTTTCGCAGGGCCTGCAACAACATTGGTGGAGAATTTATCCAGATCAGCCCTGCCTCCAAAAACTGTATAAATATCATGGAAATCCGAAAAATTGATTCCTCTGCCAATGACCTGATTGACGGCTCCTCCCAGGACAAGTCCTTACTTGCAGCCAAGATCCAGAAGCTCCATATTTTCTTCTCGCTCCTGATTCCGGATATGAGCCATGAGGAAAGACAGCTTTTGGATGAATCCCTGATCCAGACCTATAACAAAAAGGGCATCACTCACAATAATGACAGTCTCTGCGATCCCAAAGATCCTTCGCATTACAAGGAAATGCCGGTACTTGAGGATGTCTACAATATCCTGATCGAGAATGCCGATACCAGGAGACTTGCAAATATTATGAACAGGCTTGTGCATGGATCTGCTTCCACTTTTAACCAGCAGACCAACGTAAGCCTCGAAAACAAATATACCGTACTGGATATCTCAGAGCTTACCGGGGATCTGCTTACGGTCGGGATGTTCGTTGCCTTAGATTATGTCTGGGATAAAGCCAAAGAAGACCGTACTGCGGAAAAAGCCATCTTCATTGATGAGGTATGGCAGCTTATCGGTTCTGCGTCCAACCACCTCGCGGCAGAATTTGTCGTTGAGATTTTCAAGATCATCCGTGGCTACGGCGGATCTGCGATCTGCGCCACGCAGGATTTAAACGACTTCTTTTCCATGGAAGATGGCAAATACGGAAAAGGAATCATCAATAACTCCAAGACCAAGATCATCTTAAATCTGGAAGATGAGGAGGCCATCCGTGTGCAGAATATCCTGCACCTGTCAGAAGCAGAAACCATGGCAATCACCCATTTTGAACGCGGCAACGGCCTGATCTCTACCAACAACAATAACGTGACCGTGGAGTTCAAGGCTTCCGAATTGGAAAAAGAGCTGATCACCACCGACAGAGAAGAGTTAAAACGGCTGTTGGAACGGGAGAAACAACGGCACCATTTACCCGATGCCGGTTAATACGTATATATTACATATTTAATATGTAGAAACAAAATCACGATAATACGTATTTAGTACATACAGAATACGTATAAACACAAAGGAGAGACCATGCATCAGATATATCAGCAGGAAGAAAACATTCTTTCAAAACTTAACAGTCTGCTTGCCATGTACCGCTGTCTGCATTTTTCGCAGCTATGCCGCATTTTCCCAAAGCTTTCCATAACACAGCTTACCCTTCTGTTAAAGAAGCTTGTGCGAAAGGGTCGGATCTTTCTGGATTCCAAAAAGGACCTGGTCTATTATGCCGGTATCACTGAAGCAAACCCTGCCATTCTCTCTTCCTTCTGGGTACTTTTGGATTTTTACCCGGAAGTCAACTACCACACAGTTTCTGACTATCCGGTAACGCTTAGTTTTACTGCCACGGATGATTGTTTCGATGTGATATTCATTCCCTTGGAAAAGGAACAGATCCTTAACCAGGCACTTTCTTTCTACAAAGAGGGATACCCTAAGCGCATCGTTGTCGTCGAAAATGTAACACAAATATCTCTACTGTCCATTCCCGGTACCATTGGATACTGCACGGTATCGGGAGAGGGACAGATTACCTATTATACCTCTAAGGAGTAATTATTTCATGGATCGACCTACTTATTTAACCAAACTTGCTTCCATTGAACAGGAACTACCAAAACTTGCAAACACCCTGAATGCCATGAAGATCACAGATACCGTATCCTACGGAAAAATCTATGAGGAACTCAGCCTGGATGCTGCACAGCGAGCAGAAAAAATCACCTGTTCCTTACGAAGTCTTATCTTTGCAGCAAACCTGGTGTCCAAACCGATGCTTCTTAAAAAAGCAGCGGACATCCAGGGAATCACCATTACACACTCTAGTGGAATCGTTCAGGTCACGCTTCCGGGGCTCATGCCAAAGAAAGCTAAGTATTCTAACACAGCGTACCTGACGGATCCTTTATATACTGCGTTTGAGCTTTATGTAAAGGAGCATCCTCTTCCACACTTTAAGGACTGTGTAGTAAGTTTTTTGCATATCTATGATGCCTCACTGTCCGCAAAAAGAGTACGGGACTATGACAATCTGGATTCCCAGGAATGCAAGCGGATACTGGATACTGTCGCCTGTTTCTTACTTACCGATGACAGCGGTATTTTTTGTGATACTTTCCATAGAACAGAATTTGGCAATAAAGATGCTACCATTCTCACCATCATGGAAAAAGAACAGTTCCCGGAATGGCTTTTGGAGCAGAAAAATGCGCAAAATAACCTGTCTGATTTTTAGTTCTTTTCCATCTGTAAAAATCCGATACAGATAAGCTGACCGCGCATTCGCGCTGTTGTGGGCTTTCTTGTGCCTAACCCACTTCCGGTTTTACCGGAGTTTCAGTCTGGTATGGTAAAATCTGCGCACTACAACTACAAAAAGGAGATCTCCATGGACACTTCATCAAAAGCGTATAAACTGCTGTCCCTGATCGCCATATCCGGGGAGTGCAGTAAAGATGTATACCCTTTTTTATACCTAACGGACAGCTACAACGAAAAGCTGATGACCAGATTAAAGAGTGACGGTCTTATCAAGATCCATTATAAGGATAAGCTACGCGGTATCCGATTAACCCGCCGCGGAAAAGATCTACTACTCTCCCTGTCCCCTGAACGGTTCTCCAATAATCTTACGGACAACAGTGAAACCAATCGCCCAAGAAGTGATCTGCCAAGGAGACTCAGACTTCAGCAGGCTTCTATCGCCTATGCCATGCTGCAATGCGCAGGAATCCCTGTGTATCCCGAGGAAAAGCCGGCTCTATTTTCCGGGAACCCGCAAGATTCTGCCAAATTTGCGCTTCCGCTCTTTTACACAGCCAGGGAATGGAAAGAGCTGGGGGCAGAAACCATCAAGATCAACAATTCCAGATCTCTGGGAATCCTCTTATGTGAGGATGCCCTGTATGTTCTCTACTTTACCGGCGACCACCCGATCAAATGGGAATACCGGACGGAGCTTAGACTAAAAGCTTTCCTAAACTATCACCTGAAGCAGGATATATTTGCGGGACTATGCCAAAAGAATACGGATTATCCTATCAAAGCAATCTTTCTTGGGAGTCCCATGGATAGTGCTAGAATACTCATGGAGAGTAATGGTGGATTCCAGAAAAGCTACTTTTACCTCGATGGAAGTTTTGACTTTATGCACTTTCTTCCAGTCTCCATGGAAGGAATAACTATGCTTAAGCTCCTGAGCAGCCCTGCGCTTCAAAGCACACTGAATACCCTGCTTCTTTCAGATCTGGAACCTGTAAATCCGGATCTTGGGCTCATCCATGATGCCATAAAGGGAACCACTCCGGTTCTCTTATCCTACAATTTTGATATGCTCCGGCTCTCCAGATTTAAGACCGCGCTGTCTTTTCACGAGATTACCGGGCACCTCATCTGCTTCGACTTCCAAAAAGATACTTTGCAGTCTTATTTTGGAGACCTTGCAACCATAGAAACTATTGATCTTGCCAAATTTGAAAGGAGGTTTTTCCACTGAAGTTATCAGAAAAACAAAAGAAGCTGCTTTGTGTGCTCCTTGTCCTGCCGGTGTTAATAACCACACTGCTCTATGCCGCAGGATACATCGCTCAGTTTCTCTACCACTACAATACCTGGGTATCTGCCGGAGGTACACCGGGAGACGGTTCCTCTCCTCCCCTTCCGGATGCTTCCTTTTTCTCCTGCCTGCAGGCACTTACCATCTTCCCTTACAGTATTTATGGGATTTCTTTATGCCTTCTTGTTGCCATCCTTCTTTTATTCGTGGTAATGCGCATGGGAATCGGGGGAAAAGGGACCCTGGATAAGGAGCGGAATTTTTCCTACTCCGAGAAGGGAACCTATGGGACCAGCGGCTACATGACACCGGAGGAATTTCGCAATGTCCTAAGTCTTACTTCCGATATCCGCTGTAGTACCGGCATTATTTTAGGGACCCTGGAGAACAAAATCGTATGTCTCCCTGAAAGTTCGCCCTATAACCGCAATGTTGCTGTCTTTGGGGCCAGTGGTTCCATGAAGAGCCGCGCCTACGCAAGAAACGTCCTATTTCAGTGCGTTGCCCGTGGGGAAAGTCTCATTGTCACGGATCCCAAGTCTGAATTATACGGTGATTTTGCTCTTTACTTGGAGCAGCATGGCTATACGGTGCGGGTATTTAACCTGATTCACCCGGAAAATTCCGACAGTTGGAACTGCTTATCCGAGATTGATGGTCAGGATACCATGGCACAGTTATTCTGCGATGTCATCATAAAGAACACCTCTTCTAAAAATGAAACCAGGTTCTGGGCGGATGCAGAACTGAATATCCTGAAAGCGGCCGTGTTGTATGTATATTATGGCTTTCCCCCGGAAGGCAGAAACATCGGCCAGGTATATAAGCTGCTTACCTTAAATACTGAAGAGGAACTCTGCAGTCTTTTTCAGATGCTTCCAAATACTCATCCGGCAAAATACCCGTACTCCATCTTTAGAAGAGCCCAGGAAAGTGTCAGAAATGATGTGGTAAGCGGTCTTGGAATAAGACTTCAGGTCTTCCAGAATGAACTGATCCGTCAGATCACCGGTCATAATGAAATCGACTTAACGCTCCCCGGAAAAAAGAAATGTGCTTATTTCTGCATCACCTCCGACCAGGATTCAACGTTTGACTTCTTATCCAGCCTGTTTATGAGCTTTGTTTTTATCAAATTAGTCCGTTATGCGGACGAGCAGGACGGCTGTAAGCTCCCGGTGCCGGTGCATATCCTGGCGGATGAGATTGCAAATGGCGGCTGTACTATCGCAGATCTCACAAAAAAGATCAGCACGATCCGTTCCAGGCAATTATCCATCAGCTGTATCTTCCAGAATCTCCCTCAGATGCAGAACAGATATCCGGATAACCAGTGGCAGGAAATTATTGGAAACTGTGATACACAGCTATTCCTTGGCTGTACCGATCAGCTCACTGCCAAATTTATCTCCGACAGATCCGGCGAGATCAGCGTGGACGTATCCAGTAAGGCAAAGCAGCTGAATACTTTCCGGATCACAGATTATTCCCCACAATACAGGGAAACTTCGTCCGTGGGAAAACGAAAGCTCTTAACCCCTGATGAAGTTCTACGCCTTCCATTAGACCAGGCTCTTATTATCTTACGTGGACAAAAGATCCTAAAGGTCGGCAAATACGATTTTTCACTGCATCCGGAAAGCAAAAAGTTGCAATATGTAAAAGCCACAGACCATATCCCGGCATGGATGGCGCAAAACAAAGAAGAATGGTCTGCACCCATACAGAGTACTAAAAAGAAGACATCTACGAAACCACAACCAGAAATCGTCATGGCGGATAAAGCATCCATCATGTCAAAGTAAAGAAAAGGAGAACCTATTATGCCTAAGAAAACTGAAGAACAGGTAATTACAACCAAAGAAAAAGAAACTATCCTGCCCGCATCCCCTGAAAAGCTTGCCCCCACATCTATCCTTACAATCTCTGCAGACGCAGACATCGAAACGCCGGAGTCCATTGAAGATACCAACTGGCATGAGCTGCAAAACGCCTACCGGACCAAAAAAATCCTCACCGGCACACTCGGCGGTATCGAAAAACTGGAACGCGATGGAACAATAGCGATTGTCTACTATAAGGACCAGCGTATTGTAATTCCCTTATCCGAAATGATGATAAACTTAAAAGAAGATGCCTCTTCCGACTACGGGGAGCTCCTTAACAGACAAAATAAGATCCTCGGCAATATGCTCGGAGCTGAAATCGACTTTCTGATCAAAGGAATCGACAATAAATCCCGCTCCGTTGCTGCCAGCAGGAAGGATGCCATGCTTAAGAAACGCCAGATCTTCTACCTGCCGGATGCAAATGGCAACTCCAGAGTCTGTGAAGGACGTATTGTGCAGGCAAGAGTCATTGCTGTCGCCGAAAAGACTGTCCGCACTGAGATCTTTGGTGTGGAATACTCAATCCCTGCCAGAGACCTCTCCTACGACTGGATGGGGGATGCCACAGAAAACTACCATGTAGGTGACCAGATCTTAGTCCGCATCACAAGCGTTTCCATATCCTCTGTTACTGACATTTCTGTAAAAGCGGATGTTAAAAGTGTCCTGGGTAATACCAGTGTGGAAAATCTGCAGAAATGTAAGGTTCAGGGAAAATATATCGGTACCATTACAGACATTCATAAGGGCACCGTCTTTATAAGACTTAATATTGGAGTCAATGCGATTGCCCACAGCTGCTATGACTCAAGACTCCCCGGAAAGAAGGATGAAGTCAGCTTTGTTGTGACCCGGATTGATTCGGAACGAAATGTGGCTGTTGGGCTGATTTCACGAATTGTGAAGCAGAATATTTGAGAAGCTTATCAAAATTATTGTTTTTATCACAATACTATCTAAAAGTTATACCCTCTGTCTGCTATTAAGAGACAGAGGGTATAATATAACGCTTTCATCTTACAATCCATTAAAATACAAAGAAAAGCATAAAAAGAAACAGCATACCTAATCCTAAAACAAGGATATTTTTAAGATTCTATGAAAATCCCCTCTCTTTTCATTCGATATGCATTTTTCAATATTAGTTACAATTCCTCAACCTCTTTGTCTTTTTTTTCAGTTGGTCCCCATATATAACCAGCCAGCAGTCCAGTGAGCAGGAATACAATACTATCGAATCCAGGAATTGCTATGATAAAGAGATAAAGATTTCTTTGAAATTCCCAAATGGGAATTAATATGTTCAACGCAACAAAGCCGAAAATAGCAAAGCAAACATACTCCACTCCTTCAACTCTGTTCCGTCGAATCTTTGTCGATAGCACTCCTCCCCAGGCTGTATATAACAGCATACGTATAACTGATCGTATTCCCGTCATTTCGTCAAAAGCTACATAGTTTTCTCGCAGTGCCAGTAACGTAACAAGGATAATACTGGAGAATATTATTTTATAGTAACGTGAGAATACATTCTTCATATCTTCCCCTTTCTAAATGTCATATTATTGAAGCATCAATTCCAATTCACATATAACAGATTTTCTTTAGAAATATAATTGAGCAAATGGAATTTTCTCATAAATATTGTCATTTTATCATAAACGCTATGGCTCGTTGACCAAATAAAGTCAATCCTTTATTCCTCTACGTGCATTTGATAACCATTGAGAAAATGCCTGGGACTGTTTTTCGGCTGTTTTTATCATATTATTTGCCGTTGTGCCATCCTCTGCTGGTGTAACTAACAAAAACTCTTCTTCGTCGATTGTCACTCCACATAAAATGGTTTGCAGATCTTTGGAGATAATGAACATATTTCCAAGGTTGTTTTTCTCAGTACTTGTTATACAGGAATAGTATGGTTCTGCATTTATAAATAGACCCACAATTTCCATATCATCTTTTCCGAAAATTTTTTCTCCATTTACCCACACGTTCCCCTGAATATAATCTTCTTGATTTCCCCAGATATAATGCGCTGTCTTGCCCCGCATCTCTACCGATACTAATTCGCCATTCGTAAAATCGCTCAAACGTACCAGCATTCCTGTACCGATATATATATAATCTTTTTCTATCGGTGCATTGTAATATCGTATCCCATAATCTCCCAGGCACAATATCACAAGTATGAGGATTCCTCCGAAAATAACTGCTATATATTTTTTCTTGTTTTTATTCCAATACAAAATCTTTATCTCCTATACGAACGGCGATTGTATTTTCAATATATCCTCCACTTGTAGCCCATGTAATAGCTTTCTCATCTGGTTTGCTATAAGCGGATGTATAGATCCATCTATTGTAGCTTTGTTTAGCACTTTTCTGCTCATGGATAGTGTCAAAATAGTAATACCACATTATTGTCTCTAGCTTTGCCTTTTGTGTTCTTGCTCCAAGTATTTGATTTCCGTCGATACTGACATATGTAAATTTTGTATAAGATGTATACATAGGTGCCGCATATGCTTTGTCTCCACCAGAAGCCGCTACAGTAGTATTATTGGCACAGATAAATTCATACAAAGTAGTTGTCGCACTTCCAAATGGAATAAAGGAGTCCAACAAAGCATTGCCCATATATGCACATATGGTTTCTGCAAAGGAATATGCTTTTGAACCTGACGCAATATCTGTCATACCAAATGCATTCTCCACTTCAACAATCCAATCTTTCAATGTATAACCCTTATAAGTTCTTGGTTCACTCCATGAACCATAAGATGCTCTGGTGTTCATTTTTTCTGCTGGTGCAAATACTGTAACTTCTGCATTTTCATTTTCTGCAAACACGTCTGCTATATATTCTGCAACTTCCTTCGGGATATCATACTGTTGAACTGTTTCATCATAGTTTTCTGACTCCATCTGAATTCCAGATATGTTTCTTGAATAACCGGATACTTCATTTTCACTTGCAACAGATGGAAAGGTTATTGAAAAACATAATAATAATGATACACCCGCCGTAATTCCTATTCTTTTTCTCATAAGCATCTTCCTTTCTACTAAATTTATTGTGCAACAAAGTTACTAATACGACACACTCGCTGATGTTGCCGATTTCCATATGATGAATCTGCCAACATCGAATCGGATTACTCTTCTGTCGCAAGATCATTATAATATGCATCTGTCACAATTATTCCATCTTCTTGATTTAGAAAAGGATTTGTTTCAGCATATGCAAAGCTATTATCTACTCCATCTGCGACTCAGATTCATAATAACTGATATCTGTATTTTCACTTGCAAATACAACACAGTTTACGGATAACATCATCATTGCAGCTAATATACATAAAAAATTTTTTTATCATACAATAATGCTCCTTAAATATTATTTTTCACGATTTTACTGTTACCGAAAGCAATACACCACCATTGCAAAAAAGCAGTTAACACTATTCCTATAGAAATACAAACAATCCACTCAATCTTTCCATGCCAAAAAAGGCATAGTTCAACCAATCCAAGGCATATTAATAACTTTATGACTACCTTTTTGTATCTTTTTTGTTCTTCCCTGCTCAACAATCTGTTTTCATTCTCAAGCGGACTAAAATAAGCTAAGCTGATTGCAGATAATATCGTAGCCACTAATAACTTAATGTCACACTTGATAACAGACGAAAGAAAAATACACAGTACCAATAACAGACTGGAACTAATAAAGCAGACTCTTGCACTCTTTGCATGATATCCACCACTGAACTTCCGCAGAATCACAAATGGTGTAATAGTCAATACCCCTTGCCCTGCAGACCCAAATAATGCACCTATTGCTAATGCCAATAGTATGGGTGACAGAGACAACAGAATACTATATATAGCATACTCGTATAATTTTCGATCTGTTTCCGGGATGGCATCACATTCTATCAGCCAGTCTGTTATTTTTCCTGTGCATTTTTCCATTATTTTGTCTTCCTATACCTTTCCAGTTCTTTCGGTGCCTTAGGCTGATACACAATACAGCATGATGCTGAATTTGCATCCATACGTAAAAAGGAATCTAAAACTGTTGCTGTTTTTCTTGCTACCTCTTTTGTAAATTTGTTTTTCATTTAGAAGCCCTCCTTTTATTTGGGATATCGTTTGTATTTACACTTTGAAGATAATATACTCTAAGAATTGTTTCAACATCCTACGACCGAAAAGCACAAAAAGCCGCAAAAATGGGAGATTTTGATATCCCATTGTTTTGCAATTTAATATATAATCAAATCATAATCAATTTAGGGAGAATCGTAAGATGCGTATTATCATTTGTGATGATGACTTACTCATTATAGAAAAACTGCAAAAATACTTAAAAAGCTATTTCAACCATCTGCATCTGAAATGTCCAGAAATTATTTCTTTTTCCAGTGGTGAATCCTTACTTGCGGATCAGGACCCCAAGGATATAATTTTTCTTGACATTGAAATGCCCGGACTGAATGGAATCTATGTAGGAAATGAATTAAAAAAACGCAATAAGAATACCATTATTTTCATTATTACTTCTTATTCTGAGTATTTGGATGAAGCCATGCGTTTTCATGTATTCCGTTATCTTTCCAAACCCATAGATAAACAACGTCTTTTTCGAAACCTGAAGGATGCCTTGGATTTATATCATTCTATGACCGTACAGGTTCCCATTGAGACCCGGCATGGGGTTCATACCGTGCCGGTTTCTTCTATCATTATGGTGGAAGCACAGGGGAAAAAGGTTATCGTTCACACTACTGCACGTGACTATGAATCAATTCATACGATGCAATATTGGCTGGATCAGTTACCTGTGAACCGCTTTTTTCAGACGCATCGGAGTTTTATCATCAATTATGAACACATTACGGACTTCGACCATATGCTGGTACATCTGTCAAATGGTCAGTTTACTGCCTATCTGACAAAACGAAAATACAGTGCCTTTAAGGGAGCCTATCTCCTCTATTTAGAAAGTACGAGGTAAAGCATGGAACATATTATCTCTTATATATTTATATTTGTCATGGAAGCTATCATTCTCTTACAGTATTCCAGTCGCCTGTTTTCCCCGAAACATTCCCTTTCAGGCAGACTTGCAATACTGAGTGTGCTATATATTCTTTTGTTTATTGTATCCCTTTTTAACATGAAATGGTCAAATATGTTTTCCTATTTATTGGCCAATTTTCTGTTTCTTATCACACAGTATGATATCAAATGGACTTCCGCCGCCTTTCATTCCACCTTGCTTGCCGCTGTCATGGGAATGTGTGAGTTAATCGTATACAATATCATCGCACGGACAGCTCCGCATTTTTATATGCAGATGGACTCTTTTCACAATACAGTTCTTTTGATCCTGTGTAGTAAAATTTCTTTTTTTGCCGTTATTTATCTGTTGACACATTTATTCAAAAGTTTACAGGGACATTCGGATACCGAAGATAATTCTGTTTTGCTTTTAATCATCATTCCTGTTGCATCTGTATTTATCATGCTTACCTTCGTGAATATCAACGATCACTATACACTCTCTGCTGAGACCAACTGCCTGGTTTCTCTCAGTGCCTTATTCCTGTTATTCATGAACCTGTTGATATTTGGCATTAATCAGTATAGCCGGAAAAAAAATCAGGATTATATCGAAATGCAACTTCTATTGCAAAAAGAGAGCGATTTCACAGAATATTATAAGATGCTGCTTTCACAGAACGCAAACCAGGCAATTCTCATTCATGATATTAAAAAACATTTACAGTCTATTGCGTCTCTGAACGAACAAAATGCCCCTGATAAGGTAAGTGCGTATATTCATCAGCTGCTTCTTTCTTCGGACTTAAAAGAAACAGCCCGCATTTGTGACAATGAGCTTCTAAATGCAATTATGGCGCGCTACAAACGGCAGTGTAACAATATGGGAATTGCTTTTACTGCCGATATTCGTAGTGGAGTATTGAATTATATGTCAGACAGTGATCTCACTTCTCTTTTTTGTAATCTACTAGATAATGCTACGGAAGCTGCTGGCAAAGTTCCAGACTCTTATATCGAAGTTAATATTTGCAAGCGCGAAAATACACCCTTTGTTTTAATCACGGTTGTCAATTCCTGCCGTGTGAACCCATTTTCGAACTCTGGTGGAAAGCTTATCTCTACCAAACCGGATAAACACGCTCATGGATTTGGAACTAAAAGCATCAAAAATGTATGTAAAAAATATAATGGGGATATCCAAATGTACTATAATGAGGAAGCCCTGACTTTCCACACCATTATAACAATAAGATCTTAGCCCAGTAGAAAATATTTTTATTTTGTTTTTGGCTATTTTTCATGTTTGGCACAAATTTTGCACTAAGACAGTACAAACTGGCACGACTTTGCGATTTTCACTGTCATTTTACTATGTTACAATATGAAACGTGAATAACTGGTATCATTCACACGACGCAGGAAAGGCTCCCCCTTTAACTTTCCTGCGTTATTTTTATGCGGGAGGTGACTAACTTGAACATCAAAAAAATAATCAGATCCGAAAGGGGTGACGTATCCTACATCAGTACTTTTGTCTATATTCTGGTGGCAATGATTATGGTGGCATTTATCTTAAATGTGTTCCACATCATATCCGTAAAGCAGGAAATGGATCATATTTCCGACCAGCTGGTAAAGCAGATCCAGTTAAACGGTGGCACGAATGCTGATACCGGTGCCCTGTTTTCCTATCTGGCTGCACCCCTATCAGAAGTCGAAGGTCTCACTTATCAGGTAACCAGTTCCGGAAGTACCAACAGGATCCAGATAGGAACTCCCTTTTATGTGACAGTAACCGGAAGATGTTATCTGGGTGGCTTTTGGAAACTGAATCTGGTCCCGATTGACATAAAAGCAAATGGTGCCGGAGTCAGTGAACATTACTGGAAGTAGGTGAATTATGAAAAGCAGAATTAAAAATGAACGTGGGGATATGTCCTTTTTCTCCATCTTTATCATCCTCGCCATCAATATGCTCCTGTCCTTCGTCCTGCTCTTTGCATCCGTGCAGATCAACTGCATCAACATCCGTAATGCAGCCAAGATGGAGCTTAATAACGTGAGTGCTAGGATCTATGCGGACACCTTTCACTCCCAACGGGAAGCCAACCTTACTTCCTATATGTCTGACATCAATTTAAGCACCGCCTATAAAAATGCCTTACGGGCCGATTTTATGGAAGGCATGAAGTCAAGGGTAAGGCTTACAAATGATGATTATGATGTAGAAAATATTGATTTGACATTCCGTCAATATTCTGAAAAAATAGAATATATCGCATCGTTCGACATTACATACCGAATCCGAATGTTTGGAGATTCTTTCCCTCCGATCCGAAGGCACGCAGAGCTTACAGGGTCCCATAATACAAAATTCTAAAAGTCTGTAAGATTTGTACCCCGACTTGCGTATATATTATTAAAGAGACAACGAAAGGAGCCGCCCATGAAAAAAAAGAACATTGATAAAAAGGTCGTATTATCCATCGGGGGTCTGTGTATATTATGCCTGGTACTTCTTGCGGGCACCTGGTATTTAAACTATGAACCCACGGAAGAGTTCACTCCTGCCGCCACTCAGGAAGTGGAAACCCTTGCAGAGACTTGGGATGATAAATTAGATTCTGGTATTCCGGAAGCATCCATCAAAGAGGAATCTCTTTATACCGGTGAAATATCCGACAACACGCAGACTGTAATCTCTGAAGATGAAAACGGATCTAACGTAGATCTATCTGGAAGTGTGACAAAAGAGGAAGCCCAGGAGTCAAAACCTACCGAGAAACCGGAGCCCATTGGGGATACCACAAATAAGGGCGAAGTTCCTTCCTATCCGGAAGAGGTTCCTGTAACGGCACCAGAAGTGCAGGCTCCTGCTGACAATTCAGAGAGTTCCCATCCCGGACAAGTCTACGATCCGGTATTTGGTTGGATTGATACCGGTAATACTACTTATGATGTGGTTGACAGTGATGGAGACATCAACAAGCAGATCGGCACTATGGGAGAATAACAAAACAACTAAGACATGGTAATCACGCCATGTCTTTTTTATTGCAAAGGAGATCTTATGAGAGCAATCAGGAAATACTTTTTTCCACTGCTTCTATCCCTAACCATATTTTTATCCACAGGCATTTCCACTTATGCTATGGGTGATGGAAATATTGATGGAGGCGGTGGATCTTTTGGTACAGGATCCGAACTAAACGTCTGGCGAAATAACCAGGATGGTGTTCGAGTTACAGTCGTTACCACGGGAGGCAGCGTCGTTGCTACCCCCATTGATTTATCAAACTGCAGCATCGCCTCCACGGTGTTAAACTTTGGGAAAGTGTCCAAACTGCAATATACTGCAGGCTCATCGCTTTCCATGAATGCCTCCTACACCTACTCAAAACCAGCCGTCGCTCTACCAAGAATCATCAGCGGATCTGTGAACAAAGCCAGCATTGCTGCGATAAAACGCTACTTCTGTTCAGAGTATGCAGCTAAATTTATCGCATCCAAAACCGGCATTCCTTTTGAGAATCTGATTAATGGGGATTACAAATTGGTGATCGAACCCATTGCCTACTTCACACACAATGGAAAAAACTATGCCATGACAGCAACGGAGGCTGCCATTTACAACAAGTTATCCGGAGGTGCATTAAGAAAGGTGCTTCCCTCCCTGACACACCAGAATCTGCCGCTCGCGCTGTTTTTAGAAAAATCTGATCTCGGATACCCTGCATGGACCGGAAGCACTAGCGGAAAAGTGTCGGATGATGCCATTATCTCTTCCCTGGGCATCGGCATTGTAAGTTACAAAGATGTGCCTTCCGAAGAGCTGGAAGCCCCTGATTATACGTACCGTGTGGATACGGATGTTATTTCCAGCATTATGTTAACCAGTGCCACCGAAGTAAATCCAAAAAATCCGGCGAAAGCAACCTTTTACATTAATGGCGGCACTTATACCGTATCCAATATCGTTATGCCAAAGAATGGATCGCAGCTTGTCTGGGTCAAATGGCATACTCCAAAGGATCCCGGCACAGTAAAGATCAGTGTATCCGTAAATGGAGCCGGTACTGCAAAGACTTCGTTCCTGGCAAGAATTGTTTCCCTGGAAGAAAATGTTCCACCGGATCCTCTTGCTACGGATACTAACCCCGGTTTTTCCACATCAACGCTTCCTGCAGAGCCGGTAAAGACGAACGCCTCCTGGTCTGTCTGGAGTGCATCCTGGCACGCAAAATGGGAATGGGAACCCGACTGGCACTGGGAATCGGAGGGGCATAGCAAAAGCTGCCCCAAAGGCTGCACTACTGCCCATGGCGAATGGGTGGATGATGGGGAATGGGTCGATAATGGCTGGTATGACTTTACCTCCACCGGATACCACGCGGCGCTATTTGCTTCATCCGATATATCCCCCGATGATATTGTCCCCACAAAAAGCGGCGACACCATGAAAAGTGGGTACGGCATCAAAGAAAATCTGAATGCAAGCTTCACGGTCAATGCGCCGGGCAGCCATTATACGCAGGTTCAGTCCGCGGTATCCTACTTCCCAGAGTTTTCCTATGATACCTACTGGCGGCTACTTGAGAAAACCGGTGCAAATACCTTTTCCTTCAAAGAAAATGAATACTCGACTTATACAAGGCGCGTACATTTCACTCCTGTCTGGTATCCGGATGGCTATTATCCGGTGTATACCTACGTGATGGATATGTGGACGCCCTCCGGAATGCTCTCTACCGGTGTTACCGACTCCGTATATATTCAGGGCTCCATGTATGATGACTGGTATAGTAAGCGTGAGTAGCCTTTACCTGATCTACCGGATCCTTACCCTGGTGTTCCTTCTTTTATTTGGGATCTACGATTTCAGGCACCATCTAATAAAGAACACTGCCCTGGTGTTTTTATCCCTGTGGTGTCTTTTCGGTATCCTGCTAAAGCTTATCCTGGGTATCGCACATTCCCTGCCACTTCTTATTTTTAAGACTTGCCTGGGTGGCAGTGTTGGTTTTTTCTTACTTCTCATCATTGCAGTCGCAACCAATGGTGGGATCGGTGGCGGCGATATCAAGCTTGTAACCGTTTTGGGGCTCTACTACGGAGTCTTTGGGCTGTTCCAGATTCTTATCCTGTCTGGCACAGCCGCCATCTTTGCAGCACTGCCCTTGCGCCTTCAATACAAAAGTAAACCTACTGCCATCCCCTTTGCACCCTTTTTGTTTCTTGGGTGCTTATTTTATGAGATTCTTTCACTATTTTGATACAGGAGACAAACCTATGAAAATGAATAACCGTTTTATCTATGGCATTTTAAGTCTTATTCTGGCTGCCATCGTTGCTTTTATTGCAATTCCCGCTGTGACCAGTAAAACCAGCCACACCACGCAAATTGTGCGCATGAAATCGGATGTTTCGCGCGGAAGTATTGTCACATCCGGTGACGTAGAGCTCGTTGAAGTGGGTGGCTACAATTTGCCGGATGGTCTCGCCAAGGAGATTTCCGATGTAACAGGTACCTATGCCACCACAAATCTCTATACCGGAGACTATCTGCTCCCCACAAAGTTAAGCAAAGATCCGTTATCCTCGGATCTGTCCCTCAATCATATCCCGGATGGTTATGTTGCCATTTCCATTACCACCCAGACTCTGGCTTCCGGCCTGTCCGATAAGCTGCAGACCAATGACATTATCAGGCTCTTCCACTATGACAAGGAGAATGTCTTGGAACCTGTGGCAGATATCCCGGAGCTTCGTTATGTAAAAGTTCTTGGGGTTACGGACTCTGAGGGTCTTCCCATTGATTACACAACACCACCTGCGGAAGACGAAGAAAGACAACAGACCGCTACCATCACGGTGCTTGCCACACCTGTCCAGGCTCTGCTCTTAACCAGGTTTGAAAATGAAGGAGTTCTTCACGCTGCTCTCATCAGTCGTGGTAATGAGGCTCTTGCAGAAGATCTCTTAGGAAGGCAGGGAGACATCCTGGTAACTCTCTATGGAGACGGTACCAGCGAAGAGGAACTTACCTCATCTCTTACCACGGAAACGCCAGCAGTTGCTCCTGACGCAGAAGAGACCACAGGTGCTACCGAAGAGCAGCCTGCCGCTGCAGAATAGGAGGTTACTATGGGAAAAATCATTACCATCTGGGGGAATCCTGGAAGTGGAAAGTCCATGTTTGCCTGCAATCTTGCGAAAGTTTTAACCGCCGGGAAGAAAAAGGCCCTGATTATTAATGCTGACTCTTCCACGCCGATGCTTCCTGTCTGGATGCCTGACCGGATCTTAGAAACCTCCGCATCCATCGGAAATGTCTTAACCGCTCTGGAGATCAACAACGCCCTGATTGCAGAGCGTGTTGTGGTATTAAAGGAATACCCCTTTATCGGAGTCTTAGGATATGCCGCTGGGGAAAATCCATTTAGTTATCCGGAATTAAAATACGAGAAAATCAAAATATTCATTTCCGAATGTGCAAAGCTTGTCGATTACATCCTGATCGACTGCAGTGCAAATATGCTCAATTTTTTTGCGCCGACAGCGATGGAAGCTGCCGACCTGGTTGTCCGGATCATTACACCGGATCTGCGGGGCTTAAGCTACTTCAGGGCTCACAAAGCCCTGCTTACGGATAGTAAGTTTAAATTTGATGAGCAGCTGACCTTTGCCGGACTTGCAAGACCTTTTCATGCTATCGATGAAATGGATAATCTGATCGGTGGTTTTGACGGGATCCTCCCTTACACAAAGGAAATCGAACGGTGCGGCACCAGTGGGCAGATGTTCCGGGCACTTCCCTACTGCAATCAACGCTACTTAAATGCTCTGAAGCTTGTAAAAAATAAGCTTTCCGATTCCAAAGAGGATCTCCCGGACAGTCTCCTGATAGATCCTGCCAAGGAAGAATTTACGGATGCACCGGTCAGAAAGGAGGAAAGCACAAATGGAGCGTCTGAATGACCTTTTCTTTTCCTCGAAGGCATCGGATGGGCTTACCTATGAACAGATCCTTACGGATGTCCAGAGATTCGTCACACAGAATCACGCAGATACCCTATCAAACGAAGGGAATCCAGAGGAAGCCAGGAAGTTACTGAAGGATTACATATTACAATATGTACAGAACCGCTCTTATCACGTAGATGGACAGACTACGGATGAACTGGTAGACAGTCTCTACGAAGATATGGCCGGCATCTCCTTCTTAAAAAAATGGATCTATAAGCCCGGCGTAGAGGAAGTCAACATCAATGCCTATGATGACATCGAAGTCATTACCAGTGGAGGACACTCCGAGAAGATCCCGGACCGATTCCCCTCGCCTCAGGCTGCCATTGATGTGACCAGAAGACTCCTTAACACCTGCGGCATGGTAATTGATGATACCATGCCTTCTGTTATAGGATTTCTCGATAAAAATATCCGTATCTCCGTAGACAAGACTCCTATCGTAGATCCGGAAGTCGGCATCAACGCCTCCATCCGTATTGTAAACCAACAGTCCGTATCCAAGGATAAGCTTATCGCTTCAGGTTCCGCTACGGAAGAAATGCTTGATTTTTTAACCTGCTGTATCCGTTATGGGGTATCCGTCTGCATCTCCGGCAGCACCGGATCCGGGAAAACTACCCTTATGAGCTGGCTCTTATCCATGGTGCCAAACAACAGACGGCTTATTACCATTGAGGAAGGCAGTAGGGAATTTGATTTAATCAAGCGGGATGCCGAGGGGCACGCCATCAACAGTGTGGTCCACTTACTTACCCGTCCCAGTGAAAATCCTGCTCTGGATATCGACCAGGATCTTTTGTTAGAGCGTGTTCTTCGTAAGCATCCGGACGTGATCGGGGTTGGGGAAATGCGTTCCGCCAAAGAAGCTTTGTCCGTCGCGGAAAGCTCCCGAACCGGTCACACGGTAGTTACCACCATCCATAGTAATTCCGCGGAGTCCACCTACCGTCGTATGATGACATTGGCAAAGCGAAAGTACAATATGGCTGACGAAATCCTGATGCAGATCATGGTGGAAGCCTATCCTATCGTGGTTTTTACAAAGCAGCTCGAGGACGGTTCCAGACGTACCATGCAGATCATTGAAGGGGAAGATTATAAGGATGGGGAACTCATCTTCCATCCCTTATACCAGTTTGATGTCACCGACAATATCACAGATGCATATGGCAACATCACCGTCATTGGCTCCCACAAAAAGCTTGGCGGCATCTCGGATAACTTAAAGCGCCGGATGTTAGACAACGGGGTTCCCGCCGGGAAACTGAAACCATTTTTACCGGATGCCCCATGCAAAGAAGGAGGAAAGTAACGTGTACTGGACCCAGATAATTATCTTTTTATTACTATTAAGTTCCCTGTTTTCCCTGTTCGGTGTCCGTTTCTCAGATTTTCTTCAGGTATTCTCCCCCAGCAGGAAGAGCACTCTGAGAGATGACATGGACATTCTCCTTGGAAAACCTGCTAAGGGATTCTTTAACCGGGAGGTCTTAGAGGTAGAACAGCTCCTTGTCGCCACCGGAAGAGCCACAAGATTCTCTGCTGTAAAGCGTATCTGCCTTCTTTTGTTTATTTTAGGGGCACTCTTAGCGATCCTTTTTGACAATCCGTTTATGGTTCCTATTTTAGGAGCCGGATTTGCTTTTACTCCAATCTGGTACCTACGAAGTACCGCGGCGGTCTATAAGAAGCACTTAAATGAGGAGCTGGAAACTGCTATCTCTGTGATTACCACCTCGTACTTACGAAGCGGTGACCTGCTGACCGCGGTAAAGGAAAATCTGCCGTACTTAAATCCTCCGGTAAAGGGGCATTTTGAAAGTTTCATCATAGAATCGGAGATGATAAACGCCAATATGATCTCGACGCTAAACAACCTGAAGATGAAGATTCCAAACCAGATCTTTCATGAGTGGTGTAATACCCTGATCCAGTGCCAGTCGGACCGTACCATGCGAAACACCTTAACCTATACGGTGCAGAAGTTTTCGGATCAGCGGATCCTTCAGTCGGAGCTTGAAGCGATCATCAACGAGCCCAAGAAAGAGGCCTTTGCCATGATGTTCTTAGTTGTTGGCAACATCCCTCTTTTGTATGTCTTAAATCACTCCTGGTTTGAAACACTTATGTATTCCATTCCCGGAAAAATCACCCTGGCAGTCTGTGCTGCCATTGTGCTTTTTTCGTTCACCCGTATCATGGCACTGTCAAAACCTGTGGAATACAAGTAAGAAAGAAGGTAACCTATGACAACACTACTTATCATGTCTGCCTGTGGTCTGCTCGCACTGGGACTATATCATCTATCCTGTGCCATTGTGGATGTGCCTACGCCAAAGACATCCAAGATGATGTTACTTGCCAAAAAGCAGACCGGTATCGGTAAGGAAAATCTATTCGTTGTGTACCTTACCAAAATAGCAGAGCGATTCAGTCCGCTACTGAAGCTGGATCCCATAAAACGTGGGAAGCTTGCCCTTACCCTGTCCATTGCAGGGATTTACTTGTCACCAGAAACTTATACGCTGAAGGCACTATTTACTTCCCTCATTGTGGCAGCTTTATCGCTGCCGCTTTTTTTATCCTCACCGCTTTTTGGATTCCTGATACTGGGACTAGCGGTTCTAATGTGGTTTTCTACCTACTACAAGGCTTTCGACCTCGTTAAAAAACGAAAGAAACTTATCGAAGCCGAGCTTCCCAGGTTCTGCATCAGTATCGGGCAGAGTATTGCCACCGACAGGGATGTTCTAAAGCTCCTTGTCTCTTACAGACGGATTGCCGGTCCAAACCTGGGTGCAGAACTGGATACCACGATTGCTGATATGCGTACCGGCAATTATGAAAATGCCCTGCTTCACCTGCAAAATCGTGTGGGGTCTACCATGTTATCGGATATCATCCGGGGGCTGATCGGCACACTGCGCGGTGACGATCAACAGATGTACTTTAAGATGCTCTCTTTCGATATGCGGCAGATTGAGCAGAATAATTTGAAAAAAGAAGCCGCCAAACGCCCCAAGCAGATGCAAAAGTATTCCATGATGATGCTATTCTGCATCCTGCTTATTTATGTGGTCGTCCTGTCCATAGAAGTCATCGGGTCCCTCGGGGCCTTTTTTTAATGACAAAAGGCATAAGGGAGGTGACCCCATGTAAAAATTTTTCGTAACCCATACACCTATCAAACATAAGGAGAATCCAATGAACAGAAAAATTTTATCCATGAAAACCCGTATCCACAACGCTCTTAGCAATGAGCGCGGCGATTTCTACATTTCCGATGGTGTCAAGATCATCATTGCCGTCGTACTGGGTGCGCTGCTTCTTGCTGCACTTACCAACATCTTTAATAATACCGTGATTCCCAGAATCACTACGGAAATCACAAATCTCTTCTCATAATTTCCTTTTCTTTCCAGTCTGGCAGATCTTTGCAGTAGAAACTGCTCCACGGGTGTAGGCACTGCCTGCACCCTTTTCTAAAATATACTTATAAACACGATTTATTACGTATTCCCTACGTAGAAAGGAGATGATCACCATGAAAACCAAAATGAAACCCAAGAACATGAAATGCCCTTACTGTGGCAAAACTGCCGTATTAAGAAAAGCCTCTTACGTCTACAAGGACCGTGCTTTAGAGGAATACCTTTATGTCTGCTCCGGCTACCCGGAATGTGATTCCTATGTAGGTGTCCACGCCGGAACCTTTGAACCCAAAGGATCCCTTGCCAATGGTGATCTTAGGCATAAACGGATCGAAACCCATAAACTCTTCGATGCCATCTGGAAGAACGGTATCTTTACCAGAGCCGATGCTTACCGCTGGATCCAGGATATCTTCTGCTTAAATGACTCACAGGCACATATCGGACAGTTCTCTGAATACCGGTGTGACTGCCTGATGAATGAATGCAGAAAAGTACTTACAAACCACCATGTGAAAGTCGCATAAGGGGGGGAATAGGCATGATGACCGAAAATGAAAAACAGTTAGTGGAGGGACACTTATATCTGATCAGGAACATTATTCTTAACACCATAAGCATGAACAAAAATACGGAGGAACTAGAATACAATGACCTATACCAGACCGGCTGTGAGGCACTCTGCCATGCAGCTATCCAGTACAAACAGGATAAAGGTGCATCCTTTCCCACATATGCATCCATTGTGATCCGGCACGCACTGCTCTCCCAGTGTAGAAAGGCATCCAAATGGCAGGGAATCACCGTTTCTTTGGACGCCCCGCTATCTGATGACAAAGAGCTCACACTTTCAGATGTGCTGAAGGATCCAAACGATCAGGCATTTTCGGATCTGGAAACCCGGCTCATGTTAAGGGCTTATGAAAATAACCAGACAGAACCTGCCAGGAAGCACCTGGAAATGTTCCTGTTAAACCGCCTCTGTGGGTACAACATCTCTGAGCTTGCCGCTTACTATAAGGTAAGCCACAGTGTCGTTTCCACCGGGATCTTTAGAGCAAAGCAGAAACTGCGGATCTACTATTTTTTATCAGCATAAAAAACTTTAGAGGAGTGACAAACTATGATTAGACTTTACACTGCTGTTGGAACCTTCAAATTCAATAAACATGGACTTCCCACCATTGTCTGTGCAGACAGGGAATATGGTCTGACTTCCATGGAACTTGTATTATGGTCCTGTCTTTCTTTCCGGATCTTAACCTATGATGAACTGCGAAAGGAGTTTTATGAAAAAGAAAGAGAACTCCATGTCCTTAGTGAGGAAGAGTTCGACCAGTATCTAAACAGACTTTTACAGCGAAAGCTTGTAGTCTGCGGGGAAGATTATGTGGGCGTGGATGCACTCTATGCTCTGATCGGCCACCTGCAGCTTCAGGCGGTGCCAAACAGCATTCCTGTCAAGCTGCTTACTTTTGTGAAACTCCTCTTATACCGCAAGGTGCCGCTTAAAACTGCTTTGTGTATTTTCCATTCTGTCCGGTTGGATCCTTTAGAATCACAGGTCATGCAGCTATTAAAAAACCAGGATCTGTCTGCTGCAGAAGTTATCCTGTGCAATGAAAATCACATTTCTCATCTGAAGGATTCCACTGCCCTCATGGAAGCACTCTATAACGATGAGGAGACAGACTATAACACCCTGGTGACAAGTGCAAGAACAAGCTCTTCCCGGATTCCTGTGCTGTCTGCCATTGCAAACCTGTATCTGAAACAGCAGATTATTCTTCAGCAGATTTAACCTTTCATCATCATTACTGTATTTATTCTTTACTATATGGAATAATATATGTATAATTATATCAGAGAATTGATATGAAAGGAGTTTTCCAATGATTATTAAAGCTTCCGCAACACTACGAAATGACTATGGTTCTATTTCCACTTTAGCGAAAGAAACAAAGGAGCCTATTTATATTACTAAGAATGGGGAAGGGGATCTTGTTCTGATGAGTATTGATGCCTTTGAAAAAAGGGAACAGACACTGCAGCTACGTGCAAAGGTCTTACAAGCCGAGCAGGAACGCATAGACGGTGCTCCTACCCTCAGTGTATCCGAAGCCAGAAAACAACTCAGGGAGCGCATGAAAAATGTATAATGTTGAAATTCTTCCCTCTGCCTGGGAAGACTTGAAATCTATTGAAGACTACTATGCCATTCAATTTGATGTGGATACTGCTATAAAAGTATCCGACAGCATCTTAGATGCTATTGAGCGTTTGGAATCATTTCCAGATTCAGGTTCCATGACACCGGATCCATGGTTAAATAATCAGGGTTACCGCATGATCATCTGTAAAAAACACGTAGCTATTTATCGTAAGATTAGCGAAACTATATTTATTTATCACATAGCTGATACTCAGACACAGTATAACCGGCTATTTTATTAGAATGGGAGAAACAAGATGCAAAAGGCGCTCAGAAACAATAGCAATTAAAACTGTACGAGCAATTGATGGAGAATTTCTTTTCTAACCGGCACCTCTTGATTTTTAGCTTATATCGTTGTAAAAACCTTATATCTCTTGTATTATAATTATAAGACGTTAACAAATCGGAATTCGACAAGGAGGTAACTGATATGAGGAAAATGTTAGCAGTCGTATTAGTGTTGACCTGTCTACTTGGTGTGGCTGGTTGTTCTTCCATGAAAGTTGACAAAACCAAACCAGTATTTGAAACAGATAATATAAGTAGCATTTCCTTTTATACTATGCCGAATCACAATGATGGAATTCAAGTTCCTGATGAATATATCGAAGAAATCAAAACATGGCTTTCTTCGTTTAGACTCGATGAGAAAGTGAAGGATAAGCAACTTCCCCCTGGTAGCAATAGCGTTTTGGTGGAAATCGTATATTCTGATGGAACTACAGTGAAGAACGGCTTGTCTACATTCACTGTTGATGGAACACTTTATTATCTGTCTCACGATGATGCACCAGAATGTTATTTTGACATTCTGGATAGTTAGCCTTACAAATTCCAGTTTGGAGAATTGAGAAAATCGATACTTGTAGATGGAGGTAATCAAAATGAAGGAATATCAATATTTGATTGGAAAGATTATTGTCGCAATGGCAATTATAGTTGCCGCAATCATTATAGCGCAGGCTATTGGTGGAGCTGGAGAAAGTATCCGTAGTGGCTTGTTTCAATTAGGGGATGCTCTTCGATAAATTCAAGTTTATTGGGAAGTCGCAGAGAACGAAAAATCGGAAGTTGTGGAGGAAAAGCATTATGAAAAAAATTATGTTTGGTAACAGTTTAATGCTCTTAGGTATTGCAATAATGATTCTTGCAGGTTTAGAGCTGATATACATTGGTATTATGTGGGCGTCTTTTCTTTTAATACCTGTAGGATTTATTATGGCTGTTATAGGGTTTTTTAGCAAAGACAGTTAAATTCCAGTTTGTCGCGCAAAAGGATTCATTCATGCAATGAGTCCTTTTTTATTTTCACTTCTCACCCATGTTGTTTTTCATACCATTTGACAGCTACTGAAATCTATGCTACTCTTATTTTGTAATTGATTTTTGTGCATTCCGTTCGGGATAGAAGCACACGTTGTTTAAGTTTGTAATAAGTGTCAAAGAATTGCCATCTTTAAAAGTGGCATTTTTTTGGCACTTTTTTTATTACAATAATTTTTGACACCCAGAAAGGAGAAGAAAGAATGGGAGATCTTGTAACTATCACTACTACCGGCAGAGCAACCGCAGATGTGGAGCTTAAGACCAGCACGAATGGGAAAAATACCAAATACGTGCAGTTCGGTCTTGCCGTAAACAAAGGCTATGGGGAACATGAAAGGCCCAACTTTTTTAGCTGTGTCCTCTACGGGGAAGCAGCACAACGGCTGACAGATGCCGGAGTAAAAAAAGGAAGTCTTATCACCATTACCGGGGATCTTGAACTTGAGACCTTTAAAAGAAATGACGGAAGTGAGGGGTGGCGTGCCAAAGTCACACTGTATGACTGGCGGTATGCCCACACCAGCAAACCCAAAAACACGCCGCAGAACATCTGGATGCAGGCGTTCCGTGAGGTGGGCGTCGACCCGACGTTCTACACGACGCGCGGCTTTGGCGAGGACGAAGTTCTGCCGTGGAGCACGATCTCCGTCGGTGTGAGCGACGGCTTCTTCCGGCGGGAACGGGAAAAGGCGTATCGGTCAGAGGTGACGCAGGACTGCCGGACAAAGTGCGCGGGCTGCGGCGCGCGGAGACTCAGCGAGGAGGGGAAATGCGATGAATCGACTGCTGTTTGAAAAGACCGGAGACGCGGTCTATCTCTCGCATCTCGACCTGATGCGCATTTTCCAGCGCGCGTTCCGCCGCGCGGACATTCTGATCTGGCACTCGCAGGGCTTCAGTCCGCGGGCTTACGTGTCCATCGCGCTGCCGCTGTCGGTCGGCGTGGAGAGCCGGTGCGAGATCCTGGATTTTGAAATTGAAGACGGCTCGGCGGATCTGGCCAAGCTGCCGGAGCTGCTGAACCGGACAATGCCCGTTGGCATCCGTGTGCTGCGGGCCTATGAGAGCGCAGTCAAGGTGAAGCATCTGACATATTTGCAGTCCGAGGTGACGCTGGAATATGACGCCGGCGTCCCGGATGGGGCGGAGGCGGCGCTCGCGGCGCTCTTTGCCCGGGATGAGATCCTGGTGGAGAAGCGGAGCAAGAAAGGCGGCATGGCCGATGTCGATCTCAAGCCGCTGCTGCGGTCGCTCACGATCCGAAGGGTTTCCGCACAGGAGCTGACGCTGGATGTGGTCGCCTCGGCGCAGAATCCGGGCATGAATCCGCAGCTGCTCGTTGCGGCGATCGCGCGGCATCTGCCGGCGCTGCGGCCTGATTTTGCGCGTATCCGGCGCGTGGAAATTTTTGATGAACAGATGGAGGTGTTCCGCTGATGGGCAAAGCAACAATTCTTGGGTTCAACCC
>ENA-UESI01000326-UESI01000326.1-human-gut-metagenome-genome-assembly--contig:-NODE-326-length-41353-cov-16.983235_pt1 | contig 41353 bp, 56 predicted proteins | sample MGYA00243005_ERZ508006 | MGnify/ENA primary metagenome ERZ508006 (study PRJEB26167, sample SAMN06115436) | human gut metagenome | host: Homo sapiens | place: China:Shandong | collected 2015-06-10... | reverse complement strand
CGCGGAAAACCCGAAAAAACCGCTGAAATACGACCTTGTGCCCATTTCGGACAACAGTTTTTGGCTCAATTTGATACCGACGCTGCTGATGCTTGGCGTGATGATCTTCTTTTTCGTGTGGATGATGCGAAGCGCGGGCGCGGGCAAGATGTCGGGCTTCGGCAAGACGAATGCGAAGAAAGCCCCCGACTCGAAAAAGGCGACTTTTGCCGACGTTGCGGGCGCAGACGAGGAAAAGGCTGAGCTTCAGGAAATTGTAGATTTTCTTAAAAATAACAAAAAGTACAATGAGATCGGCGCGCGTATCCCTAAGGGCGTGCTGCTGATGGGCCCTCCGGGTACCGGTAAAACTCTGCTTGCGCGCGCAGTTGCGGGCGAGGCGGGTGTTGATTTCTTCTCGATCTCGGGCTCGGATTTCGTTGAGATGTTCGTCGGCGTTGGCGCGTCGCGTGTTCGTGACCTCTTCGAGCAGGCTAAGAAAAATGCTCCTGCGATCATCTTCATCGACGAGATCGATGCGGTCGGCAGACAGCGCGGCGCGGGTCTTGGCGGAGGTCATGATGAGCGTGAACAGACGCTCAACCAATTACTGGTTGAAATGGACGGATTTGAGGACAACGACTCTGTCATCGTAATGGCGGCGACCAATCGCAGCGACATTCTCGACCCTGCGCTTCTCCGTCCGGGACGTTTTGACAGACAGATCTTGGTAAGTCCTCCCGACGTTAAGGGCAGAGAGGAAATTCTGAAAGTTCACACGCGCAACAAGCCGCTCGCTCCCGATGTAAACCTCAAGACCATTGCGCAGAGCACGGTCGGTTTCACCGGAGCAGAGCTGGAAAATCTCGTAAACGAGGCTTCGCTGCTGGCGGCTCGCAAAAATAAAAAGGCTATAACACGCGCCGAAATGGAAGAAGCTGCTATCAAGGTCGTTGCCGGCCCTGAAAAGAAGTCGCGCGTTGTCACCCCCGCCGAAAAGCGCCTCACAGCGTACCACGAGGGCGGTCACGCGATATGCACATATTTCTGCCCCACCCAGGATAAGGTACATCACGTTACGATCATCCCGAGAGGTCAGGCCGGCGGATTTACCATGAGTATCCCTGAAAAGGATAAATCTTACGTTTCAAAGAACGAGATGTTTGAAAATATAATCGTTCTGCTAGGCGGACGTGTTGCCGAAAAGCTGATTTTGGACGATATTTCCACAGGTGCATCGAACGACCTCGAGCGTGCGACAGCTACTGCGAGAAACATGGTCACACGCTACGGTTTCAGCGACAACCTCGGCCCTGTGGTTTACGGACGCGGAGAACATGAGGTTTTTCTTGGCAGAGATTACAGCTCCACCCCAAGCTATTCGGAAAATGTTGCGGCTGAGATCGACAACGAGATACGCAGCATCGTCGAGGACGCTTACAACGATTGTGAAAAACTGCTTCGCGAGCATATGGATAAGCTTGAGCTGATCGCGCACTACCTCATGAAGCACGAAAAGATCGACGGCAGCAACTTCGAAAAGCTGATGAAGGGCGAGCTTGACCCCTCTGAATTTATGGATTACGATGTTCAGGCCGCTTATGACCAGAAAATGACAGAGCTTATGGGCGACGCTTATAAGCCCGCCGACAAGACCGATGAGGACGAAAATGCGAATAATGACAGCACTGCTGAATAATTCCAAATAAATCAAACAAATTACCGCCGTTCAAAAAAGTTCGGCGGTTTTTTTGCAGAAAATTTGTCACAGTTTTGCCGTTTTTGCGGAATTATAATTGAGAGGAGTTGAAATGTCCTTATGCAAACGGCTGATTCCGGAATCGCTGAACTTGACATCTCCCAAATTATACAAAAATATCAGAATATGGTTTACGGCATTGCGCTTACCCAGCTTAAACATAGATCAGAGGCAGACGATGTTTTTCAAGACGTTTTTTTGACGTACCACAGGAAAAATATAGCTTTTGAAAGTGAGGAGCATCGCAAGGCTTGGCTTATCAGAACGGCTGTTGTCATATGCAAAAGGTATAATCTAAGTCCTTGGCATACGCATACCGTATCGTTGGACAACACTGAAGAGGTCGACGAGTTCACCTGCGAAACTGAGGAGCAAAATAGGCTGTTGGACGCTTTGAGAGATTTGAAGCCGCGCTACAAAATTCCGATATATTTGTATTATTTTGAGAATATGCCGGCTGAGCTTATTGCTCAAACTTTGGATATTAAGTACGATAATGTAAGAAAAAGGCTGTCGCGCGGCAGACAGCTGTTAAAAGACAGACTGGAGCGTGATTATTTTGAATAATTTAATAAAAAACATTCACGATCAGATGAAGCCGCGCAAGCAGGTCACCGACGATCTGTTGAGGAAGATCGAGGAACAGCAGACAGAAGAGGTACGAACAGGCGGGCTGAGCAAATTATGGGTCGCACTGCCGGCTGCTGCTGCGGTCGCTGCGGTCTGCGTTGGCATTTTTGTGAATCTTGGCGGCAGCAAATTGGAAACAGTTGGCGGCGGCACGGACGATTCTGCTGACAGAAACAGGAAGGCAGATACCGTTTTTTCTCAGATCAATGAGAACATTGGCACGCAGACCACTACTGCGACTTCAAAAGTGAAATCGCCGGACGAAAGCTCGAAGAGCGACAAGAAAGATCCCGATTCCACAGCAAAAACCAGCGTTTTGACCGACAATGTGACGGACAGCGAAGAGGTGCAGATCGAACTGACCGACGAGGTCACGAGCGTGACTTTCACGATCGACAAGCTTTTTGACGATGGTCTGACGGCGGCAGATTCGCTTATCGAGTTTGATTCGGATTACAAAGCGGAAATTATAGACAATTCTGTAAGTATAGACTATGCTGGTCGGACGTATTACAACACGTTCACCACGCAAAATTCTTACGGCGACCTGCTCGCAGGCGGCACGGCGTGCATCAATGGTGAGGAAAACATCGCGATGTGGGTGTACGAAGCGGAGAGCGGCTCGGCGGACACGCGGCTGGCGGTTGACCTCGGCGACGGCGAGGGCATCGTTTTTGAGGCGGAGGCGCAAGAACCTGAGCACTATGCGACGGCGGCGCTGACCGCTTGGGACGAGCCGAGGAGCGTAACCACGCCGACGGTCGAGATAAGTCAGCAGGATAAATCTGATATTTTGAGCCATCTCGGAACGATCGAATTTGGCGGAAAGAGCTACTATTCGAGCGGTGGAAGTGCTGCCGCAGAGAGCGGCGCGCAGGCGATAGGCAGCGGCACGATAACTGTGGACGGCGACATGGTTTACGAGGTCTACGTTTTTGCGGTCGGCGACGACATAGGAATAGATCTCGGCGATCACATTTTGTGTGTTTACACGGTTTGATGAAATAAAAAGAAAAATGTGCAGAACAAGGTAATGGCGCGGGCAGAAATGTCCGCGCTTTATTGTTAAAATGCATAAAATTTTGCGGAATCACTTGCAATTATACACGAAATATGTTATAATAAAACATGTGAAATTTAAGAAGGCGGGTTACGCGAATGGATATAAAGAAAGTTATTGCGGGCAAAACAGATAACACATTTATACAATTTTTCCGATATGTGTTTGTTGGCGGCGGCGCGACGGTCGTGCAATACCTCATTTTGATACTTCTGAAAGAGCTTTGCGGCATGAATGCCAACATTGCGAACGCCTTCGGATTTGTCGGCGGACTGGTCACAAACTACATAATTTCAACTTACTGGGTTTTTGATAAAAAAGCGATAAAGAACAAAGCGGCTGAATTTACAGCGTTTGCGCTGATCGGCGTGGTCGGACTCGGCATAAACCAGGGGCTGATATGGATATTTGATAAACCTCTTGCAAACAGACAGATCTTTGGTGGATTGATACCGTCTGATAAATATTACCTTGTCGGACAAGTGCTGGCAACGGGCGTGGCGTTTTTTTGGAATTTCTTTGCTAGAAAATACCTGCTCTATAATAAAGATGCCGACGAAACGACTAAAAATATTGCAACCGATGAAATGACAAAAATAAAAAATTGAAAGGAAGACTAGATCATGAAAAATGTAGTAATCATTGGCGGCGGTCCTGCGGGTCTGACTGCGGCGTATGAACTGCTTCGCGACGGCGGAAACGAGCAGTTTAGAGTTACTGTGTTGGAAGAAAGCAGCGTACTTGGCGGAATTTCTCAGACAGTACGCTACAACGGCAACCGTATGGACATCGGCGGACATCGCTTTTTCTCGAAAGACGACGAAATAATGAAGTGGTGGAGCGACCTCATGCCCATTCAAGGCAAGCCCGCGTTCGACGACAAGCTGCTTGGCAGGGAAAAGCCGCTTGAAAAGGGCGGTCCCGACCCAGAAAAGCAGGACGAGGTAATGCTCGTGCGCGACCGCGTTTCGCGAATCTACTACAATCACTGCTTCTTTGATTATCCGGTGACTATGAACTGGAATACGATCAAAAATATGGGCTTTTTGACGACAATGAAAGCTGGTTTCAGCTACCTCGGTTCGTGTGTCTACAAGCTGCCTGAAACAAATTTGGAGAACTTTTACATCAATCGCTTCGGAAAAGTGCTCTATTCGATGTTCTTTGAGGGTTACACCGAGAAGCTTTGGGGCAGACACCCGCGCGAGATCTCGGCGGATTGGGGCGCTCAGCGCGTAAAGGGGCTTTCGATAACTGCCATAATCAAGGATATGTTCTCAAAACTGGTTGGCAAGAAAAATAATGCCAATGCTGAGACCTCGCTGATCGAGCAGTACTGGTACCCGAAGTACGGCCCGGGTCAGCTCTGGGAACTGGTCGGCAAAAAGGCGCAGGAAATGGGCGGCGAGATACTCTTCGAGCACTCGGTTAGCCGCATAAACACCGAAAAAGGCTGCATTCGCTCGGTAGTTTGCAGCACGCCGCAGGGCGAAAAGACCATTGAGGGCGATATTTTTATTTCCTCGATGCCGATAAAAGACCTCATCGGCGGTATGCACGGCGTAAATGCTGAGAAAAATGCCAAAATACAGAAAATCGCAGCAGGCCTGCCGTACCGCGATTTCGTCACCGTTGGTCTGCTTGTCAACAAACTTGAGCTTAAAAACAAGACGAACAAGCGCACGCTCGGCAACATTGTTCCCGATTGCTGGATATATGTGCAGGATAAGGGTGTAAAACTTGGCAGAATACAGATATTCAACAACTGGTCGCCATATATGGTGAAGAACCCCGCCGAAACTGTTTGGATAGGACTGGAATATTTTTGCGCCGAGGGCGACGATTTTTGGAACATGAGCGACGCCGAGTGCATCGAATTTGCGAAAAAAGAACTAATCAAGATGGGCGTTATCAAGAAGGGTGCAGTGCTTGACGCGCATCGCGAACGCGTTAAAAAGGCATATCCTGCATATTTTGATACTTATAAGCACTTTGATAAAGTCGTTGACTACCTTAATGGCTTTGAAAATCTTTTCTGCGTTGGAAGAAATGGTCAGCATCGTTATAACAATATGGATCACTCAATGTTGACATCTATCAATGCTGCAAAGGTAATCAAGTCAGGCTCTGCTGATAAATCTAATATTTGGAATGTAAACACCGAGAAGGAGTACCATGAGTCGAAGTGAGCGCTGGGGCATTTCCGCTGCGAAAACCGACGCTTTTATAAAAGGTATCGCCGCGCACCCCTACGTCTGCGCGTTGCTGGTCTGCCTGCTGCTGAACCCGTTTTACCTCGGCGCGGCTGAAAATGTGCCGCCGAACGCGCTGTACATGGAGAGCTTCGGTGTGCTGCTGACTGTGCTGATCGGCATTTATATAATGTACAAACGCGGCAAAATTGGCAAAATACAGGCGTGCGTTTTCGGCTTGTCGGCGGCTTTTCTCGATTACGTCGGCGCGAAAAGGTTTTCACAGGCGACCGACAAGGGGCTTTGGATGCTCGTCGGCGGGATAGCGGTAGTTAGCGTGTTGTATGCGTGTGCAAATACCGATAAATTTCAACCGCAGCTCAACGCTCTGTTCATTTTCGCCATTGGCTTTTTGGTAAAGTTTCACTATGTTTTCAACACGTCCGTCTACACGCGGCAGAATGATGTCCACGTTTTCGGCGGCGACAGCGGCCACGCGGCGTACATGGAGTACCTCATCGCTCACCGCGCCCTGCCGAATTTCGACGTGCGCGAGGTCTGGCAGTTTTGCCACCCGCCGCTGCACCACATCATTTGTGCGCTTTGGATCGACATAAACGAAAATGTCCTCGGCGTCGGTCACAACCCTGCGCGCGAATCGCTGCAAACGCTCACGCTTTTCTACGCAATGTGCATCATGATTACGGCGTACAAACTGCTTCGCCGCTTTAAACTGCAAAATATGGCGCTGTATGTTCCGCTGCTGATGATCTCGTTTCACCCCGCGTTCATTCTGATGTCGGGCGCGATCAACAATGACGTCCTCTCCGTAGCGTTCATGATGGGCGCTGTGCTCTGTACGCTTAACTGGTACGATAACCAAACATATGCAAATATTCTCAAAATCGCGCTTTGCGTCGGATTCGGCATGATGACGAAGCTTTCCGCCGCGATTGTCGCACCGGCCATTGCACTCGTATTTCTGGCAGTGTTTATCAAGAAAATACGCACCGACTGGCTTCACCTTATCGGACAATTCGCCGCTTTCGGCGTTGTCTGCGTGCCGCTGGGGCTTTGGTTTGAGATACGCAATTACATTAAGTGGAAAGTGCCGATAACATATGTGCAGGAAATGCCAAATACGGTAATGCAGTACATTGGCGACCGTTCATTCAAAGACCGCTTGACCGACTTCTCGAGCGAGCAGTTCAAGAGCGTTTTTGAGCAATGGCTTTGCTATGACGACAAGGGAGAGCTGACGGGCTACAACGAGTACAACCCGGTCATAGCGCTCTTCAAAAACTCGCTGTTCAGCGAAAGCGTCAACGAAACGACCTTCGAAAACACTCCGTATATGCTCACGGCAGCGCGCGTATTTTTCTGGCTAGGCATTGCGCTGGCGGCAGTTTTCCTGCTGCTGATGGTTGTCATGCTCGTCAAAAAGTGCGAGATGAGACCGGTCGAAAAAACGCTTTTCGGCTTTTTCTACATCTCGATGATATTCAATTATTTCAAGATGTGCTATGATTACCCATTCACTTGTACGATGAATTTCCGCTACATAACGCCAACTGTGATAATAACTTCCATTTTCTGCGGACTTTTCATGAATATCCGCAAGAATAACGAGCACCCTTGCGTGGTCAAGGCGGTATCCGCCGTGCTGACGCTGCTGGTCGGCGTGTTCTGCGTGCTTAGTGTAATTACATACATTGCCATTTGCGCGCCCGTTATAACCGAATAAACCTGAGCAGCGCTTTGACGTTCACCGCCGAAACGCTGCTTTTATTTTACCGTATTCACAATTATTTTGCAAAGAAAACCCTGCAAACTGCTTGACAGATCCACCGAATTAGTGTATATTTAATGAAAAAATATACGTTTGCATCAGCAAATACGCATGACAAACGCCAACAAAACTGTAATCGAAAGGAAGTACTATTATGCCAAAATGGCTCAATAATGCTGTATTTTATGAGATATACCCGCAGAGTTTTAAAGACTCCAACGCCGACGGCATCGGCGATTTTGAGGGCATCATCGAAAAGCTCGACTACATAAGATCCATAGGCTGCAACGCGGTCTGGATCAACCCCTGCTTCGAGTCGCCCTTTATGGACGCGGGCTACGACGTCGCCGACTACATGAAAGCCGCGCCGCGCTACGGCACGAACGAGCAGCTTTTTGAGCTGTTCAAACAGGCGCACGCTCGTGGAATGCACGTCCTGCTCGACCTAGTGCCCGGCCACACCTCCATCGACCATGAGTGGTTCAAGCGCAGCTGTGAGCCGACGAAAAACGAATTTTCCGACCGCTACATCTGGACGAACACCATTTGGGAAGCGCCCGAGGGCTTGGGCAGTATCCGCGGCTGCTGCGACCGCGACGGCAGCTGCGCCGTCAATTTCTTCACCCACCAGCCCGCGCTCAACTACGGGTTCGCCAACCGCACGCGCGGCTGGCAGCAGGCCCCCGAAGACCCAGCGCCGATGGCGACCCGCGAGGCGATGAAGGACGTAATGCGCTTTTGGCTCTCGAACGGCTGTGACGGTTTCCGCGTTGACATGGCGGGCTCGCTCGTGAAAAATGACCCCGACGGCGCTGCGACTGTAAAGCTTTGGCAGGATTTCCGCGCGTTCCTCGACGCCGAATACCCCGAAGCCGCGCTGATCTCCGAGTGGGGCGAGCCTGACAAATCGCTGCTTGGCGGCTTTCATATGGACTTTCTCCTGCACTTCGGCCCTTCGCACTACAACGATCTTTTCCGCTGCGACGAACCCTACTTTTCTCGCAGAGGCAAAGGCTCGGCAGATGAATTTGTCAAAAAATACATTGAGAACTATAAAAAGACAGACGGCAAGGGGCTGATCTGCATACCCTCGGGCAACCACGATATGGACAGAATGCGCCGTTTCCTCGACCCGCACGAGATGAAAGTCGCGTTTGCTTTTCTCCTTTCAATGCCTGGAGCGCCATTTATTTACTACGGCGACGAGATCGGCATGAGGTACGTCGAGGGGCTGACCTCGAAAGAGGGCGGCTTTGGCAGGACGGGTTCGCGCACGCCTATGCAGTGGAGCGCGGCGGCGAATGCGGGCTTTTCAGACGGCGCGGCGGAAAGCCTTTATCTGCCCATCGACCCCGCCGAAGACCGACCGACCGCTGAGGGCGAGCTGGCGGACGAAAACTCGCTGCTGAGCGAGGTGCGCAGGCTCATCAAGCTGCGCGGCGAGCACAAGGCGCTGCAAAGCAACGGCGCGATAGAGTTTGTGTCCTCGGGCTACCCGATGGTCTACAAGCGCACCGCCGAGGGCGAGCAGATAATGGTCATCATCAACCCTGCGGCGAAAAGTTTCGCACTGCCGCTCAAGATCAGCGGTGAAACGCTCTATTCCGTCGGCGGCGCGCCCGAGATCCGCACGGGAAATATAGTCGTAGCGCCCGAATCTGCCGCATTTATTTTGTTAAAGTAAAGTTCATATAACGTTTACAATAAAATTTGCAAAAACCCTTGACAAAACGTGAATCTTCGTGTATAATATATAACTGTGAGTTACCGATAACTTAAACAAGTTAAAACGAAAGATTCACTTGCTGATATGGCTCAGTCGGTAGAGCACATCCTTGGTAAGGATGAGGTCCCCGGTTCAAATCCGGGTATCAGCTCTTAAAAGAACGCGATGGTTTTTGCCATCGCTTTTTTTGTATATACGAGAGATTTTCGGAAATGATATTTTAAAGCAGCGCCGCGCAGCTATTGCGTGCGAATTGCCTAAAAAAGGAGGATATAAAAATGGACGAAATAGAGCTTTTTGCCGAGAATTTCCATGAAGAGGTCATAGACAGCGAGCTGCCCGTACTGGTAGATTTTTGGGCGCCTTGGTGCGGACCTTGCCGCGCGGCAGCACCCGCCGTCGCCGAGCTTGCCGAAGAGTTGGCGGGCAGGGCGAAGGTGTGCAAGGTAAACGTTGACGAAGCCCCCGAGCTCGCGAGCGAGTTTGAGGTCATGAATATCCCGACTTTCATGGTTTTCAAAGACGGTGAATGTGTCGGCAGGGAAGTCGGCTTCCGCGGAAAGAACTCGCTGATCGCGCTTCTCGGACTTTAAATTGTAAATAACTGTATAGATTTCCGCAGGGAAGCGAATTTTCTGCGGAAATTTTTATTTTTTCAAAAAAATTTGAAAAAAGGGGTTGACAAGCGCGATATTGTGTGATATAATATATATCGTCCGATGGACAGCAATATGGAGAAGTCGCCTAGCCCGGTTTATGGCGCACGACTGGAACTCGTGTATGGGTTAATAGCTCATCGAGGGTTCGAATCCCTCCTTCTCCGCCAACCCTAAAAAACCCACTGTAAATGCAGTGGGTTTTATTTTTGTACACGAATTTTACACGATTTACTCTATGTTGTCGAGCACCCTCACGGCGCGCTCTTCTTCTCGCGGGTAAAGGTGCGAATAGGTGTTCCACGTCATTGAGATGTTCGAGTGCCCCAGCCGCCGCGCGATCTCTTGTATGTTTATCCCCTCATTCGCGAGTAAGGAAGCGTGGCTGTGCCGAAAGTCGTGTATGCGTATTTTCTTTACACCTGCCAGCTCGGCGTAATGCTTGTTTTTCTTCTCAATGGACGTGTCGCGTATGGGGCGCTCGCCGCCGCAGATGTACGCCGCTTCCGTGAAGCACTCTAGCGAGCTTTCAGACCGCCTGCGGTGCTCTTCGAGTATAGTTTGCAGCCTGCGCGGTATCTGTATCGTGCGTATCGAGGATTTGTTCTTGGGCGGCGTGAACCTGTCGCCGCCGCTGAGCTTCTGCGCTACGCTCTTTGTTATGCTTAAATAGCCGCCTTTTATGTCCGACCATTGCAGCGCGTTTATCTCGCCTTTTCTCATGCCCATGTAAAATGCAATGTTGAAAAATACATAATAGTTCCATTCGAACACTGAGCCTTCCGCTTCTGCCTGCTCCGCACACTCATGCGCCGCCGCGATGAACCGCTTGAACTCTTCGGGCGTGTAGAAAAGCATTTCCTTTTCTGGCTCGAGCGGCGCTTTGAAGTTGCCCGCTATCGTTACTGGGTTCTTTGGTATGTATTCCATTTTGACGGCGTAGTTTATCATCGCACGAAATTCACCGTAGATATTCTTTCGGGTCGTGAACGAAAGCCCTTGCGCCGAGATCTCCTGCTTCCAGTTCTGAACCATCGGTACGGAAAGGCTGTCGAGCTTCGTGCTTTCAAATTTCGGGAGCACGTTCTTTTTCAGTATTCGGGTCGTTTTGTCGAGCGATGTTTCGCGGACCTCGCTGCGCTTTGCGGCGATGTATTCGTCAAACAGCTGCTTTACCGTCATTTTCGGTGCAAGCTCGCGGCTGTTTACCTGCGCAGTCAGCTGCATTTCCAGCGCCTTAGCCGCGTCCGAGCCGTAAGCCACGCGTGTTATCTGTCGGGGCTTGCCGAGCGCGTCGGTGTAGTTCACGCGCACGCGGTACTTTTGCAGACCGTCCTTCCTAATGTTCTTGCCTTTTTCGTCAGTCATTTTGTAGATCGGCATGATTTTTCCTCCTATTCCTTGACACTTCGCGCGAAGTGTGCTATAATAAAAGGGCAGAAAAAGCCCTTATGGTTGATTGGTTTTAATGCAATTTCGAGCGGATATTGGTAGTATCTGCTCTGCTCGCCTCTGAGTGTTGGTAGCACTCGGGGGCGAGTTTTTTTATTTAAGTGAAAAATAGTTAATTAGCAGCATATAATTTAGTATGTGCTCTTTAATCAAAAAAATTACTGAATTTTCTTATCATTTCTGCGAATATTCTTGACATTTACGCCTTCGCGTAATATAATATATTTATAATTCTATATATTGCAATTTGCATAGCATTATTAGCGAATTTTAAAAACATGAGGAGGTTAGTTTTCATGACAATTCATGATAGTAAAAGGATTTTAAAATTGCTTATAAAACTGACGGAAAGCAAGTCGCTAAAATGGCAGTCTCAATTATTGGACAGCGGAAAAATAAAATTTTTCGCCCAACTTGAAAAATTTGAAATCATAATAATTGAGAATAAAACTGTTCCTGATGTTTATATTAGTTCAAAAACCAATATAGCACGCCTTAATCTGCAAAGTGGAAGATATATGAATATGTCGATTCAACCAGCAGAAGAACTAGCTATTTCGTTATTAGTCAGTGTCAAAACAAACTGTTTTTCGGATTTAGAAATCGAGTTTTTGGAATTCTTCTGAAATGAAGTTATCCATAAAGTCTAACAAGTCGGAAACCTCAATGCTATAATGCCCTTTTTTCCTTTCCCAATAGTCAACAATGTTTTGCTTGAATTGTTGTATATCTATACTCACAAAATATGCAGGGACTTTATGAATTTCCGAGTTTTTGTGGAAAATACCCAAAATCTCAGTTATGGTTTCGGTTTTGTTTTTTTCGATAGTTTTATCGTATGTTAATAAAACGAGGTATGCTTCTTCCTTTTTTACAAAAAACGATTCCGTGTTATTTATACGAATCGATTCATCAAGTTTAAGCATTGTAATATATTCGGTTAAATCTTTATTGTCTGCATAATACCTTGAATATTCTTCTAATGGGCGCCATTTTAATTTATCATTTTTGGTCATATTGTTTATACGTTCAAGATTTGATGCTATTAAATCTGATATCATAGTATAGTTTGCTCCTTTTCTAAAATACTTTTTATTTTAATTAAATTACATATGATCTGCTTTATTATTTGGTGTTCTGTCTTATTTTTTAACAAAAGTTTGTTTGAGTACTTCTCAGTGATAAGATTGTGGATCATTCTATTAGTGCGACGAATCAATCTTTTTTCTTGGTTGCCCCAGTCACTTGCTTTGGCGTAAATTTCTACATCAAGAACTGTATTATAAATCTCATTCATTACAAGGGGAGCATAATCATTATTGGATAGTTGAGCAATAAAAACATTAAGTAAATTTGTCAACATATCCGATTTTGATTTGAATTTTTTTTCAAGCTTTTCTTTTTCTAAAGCTTTTTTTATGCTTATAGCTTGTTTAAACGTAATTAGCCCAACAGTAGTACCTAAAAAAGAGTATACATTCCATAATACATCAAATAATTTCAACATCTATATCACCCACTTCCAAAACCGTCAGCTCATAGTTGGCGGTTGTTTTTTTTACATAGTTTCAATTTCCTCCAGCGATTTCTCCACGCTGTCAAAGTCGTTGCGCGCGATGTGTTTCAGCTCGTGTGCGATGGTCCTCTGCTGGCAGTCTAATGATTGGTCTGCATTGATGTAAATGTTGAAAAAGCCGTCAACGTCCATAACGGTGACACCATGCACCGACATGGGCAGTTTGACAAAGCGTATGCAATAGTCTCGTCCTTCTATCATTCACCATCACCTTTGAATTTTTTTATGATATCAACAGCCATTTCAATGTCGTCCTTAGTGGCGTTTTTTGAAACGGAAAACAGCTCCTTCATCTCGGGGCGGCTGCGCAGACTGTCGATGATCTCGCGCGTTTCGTCATCAATGTACACCGGGTCATTGTGCGCTTCTACCGTGATATTTTCATTTCCGTTCAACAGATAATCAACAGAAACTCCGAAGTATTCAGCTATCTTTGATAGTGTATCTATTGATAATTTCTTCTTTCTACCTACTTTTAAATCTGTTAAAGAACCTCTGCTTGCACCTGTTTCTTTGCACATTGTTGTTACATTTATATTCTTCTTTTTGCACAAGCTTTCAATTCTATTGTACAATTCTGACATATTCACACCTCGTAATTTGTGCAATACAACAAAATTACGCAAATGAGTAATTTACGCTTGACAATTACGTGAAAATGTAATATAATACAGTCAAGGCGGTACGCAAAAGCGTAATATACGTATCTGGTAAATATATTATATTACATTTTTACGTAACTGTCAATATAAAAATCGCATTATGTTTTTAACATTTTGCAAAGGTGGTGTTAAATATTAGTGAACGTAAAAGACCCCTTACCGAATACGGTATCGCCATCAAGGTGCAGTTAGCGCGAATGAACAAGACGCAGACGTGGCTTATCGGCGAGATCAAGCAGCTACTGCCCGAAGCGTATATCGACACGTCGAACCTTTACAAGATCATGACAGGTTCGCTGCGGTCGGAGCGGATAGAGGGGGCTATCAACAGGATTTTAGGGATAGAAGCTACCCCTAAGAACTAAGCCCACATCAGGGCGTAACAAGACATAGGAGGTGAACCACAATGACCGAACCTAAAGCGATCGCTAAAGGCTGTATAAGTGCCAAGATCGAACAGGTGATCGTCACAAAAGCACTGAGGGGTACAGGAACAGAAGACGATAAGTACAGAGAGGTAACTCAGTACTGGAGCTTAGACGGGAAGCTGCTTGCTGAGAAAGATTATTTTGACGACTTGACTTGATCTATTAAATGCTCTGCTATCTCTACGTTTAACTCAGAGTCAATGTATGATACAATTGCATTTATAAAGGCTTTAAGGTGATCTATGTTGTAATCTTTATGCTTTCGGCAATAATGAGTTTCATCATTGCCGAGCCACGCAGAAGCAGTCGCAAGAGTTTTGATTTTATTGTTTTCTATGTACTCGTTAATGCAAGGACTTAGCTGTTTGTTCTTGATTTCATTTTCGTTGAGCGGATTCTGCTTGATTGCAAAATCTTTTATGAGAAATTCAAGTGCTTTGCGATACCCCATACCGCAGATCTCTGAAAGCCCTTGTTGTTCGGCTAAAAAAGATTCATTGTATATCTTAACAAAGCTAGGTGACATATTCGATATGTTTTCCGAAAAGATCTTCTTATCAATCTTTTTGTTAGAAATAGCAGGAATTATTTTTTCTACATGATGAACACCGTCTGTTATGTAAGTGAAGTAAACAGCAATGAATATCCTATTACAATTTGGACACATAAAGTTTGAATATATAGTTGGTATTTTTACATTGATAGATCGAATATGAAAAGTACCTATATGTTTCGGAATTATTCCTTTTGAACAATGAGGACAGGTTGTAGGGAGTTCTATTTCAAAAATCAAATGGTTTTCAAGGTTCGTCGCGCTAGTAGAAACTACTTCTTCAATCATAAGTATACATATCCTTTGTATTAGATGTATATATTATACATCTTGTACTTGATTTTGTCAATGAAATGAGGTGAACCACAATGAAGAAATCAAAAATAGTAGCCGTATCCCCCGAACTTTCAGACATAACGCCCGAGAGTACGGAGCGTATACTCCTCGCCTGCAACGAAATACTTGACCTCTGCGCAGAGAGAAAGCTTACCATAAGCGATATGCAGTCGCTTCCCAATATGCTCTGCGGCGAGATAAGACGAGCCATACACTGGCAGATAGCAGGCGAAATATTCACTAACGGTTACGTAAAACACTAACAGGAGGTAAACCACAATGAAGAAATACAACTGTAACAACACGCTGGACTACGCACATGAATTTACCCGTATGTGCAATACATTTCACTGCAGCTCAGGCTGTCCGCTGTACGTTTTGCCTTGCGGGGCGGCGAAGAACATCACGCCCGAGCACATCAGACGTGTGCAGGCATGGTCTGACGCTCACCCCGAGATCACGCTTACCGACAAGCAGGTCGAGATATTCAAGGCGCTCAACCTGCTGGGGTTCAGATACATCGCAAAGGACAGCGACGGCGCAACATACGCGTTCACCGTACGCCCCGGAAAAGGGCTTGAAGCGTGGGGCGGAAATGGCGGATACTTCGACCTGAACCTGAAATCGAAATACATTAGGGCGGGAGTTTTCGACGCCATTTCGTCGCTAGTCAACTGGAGCGACGAAGAACCGCTGAACATCGAGGAGGCACTGGAACAGGCGGAGGAGGCGAACCCATGAAGAAAACCTACCTGATAGAGTTCACCACCGACTACGGCGAACCCCGCATAGTGTCGGTGAAAGCCGAGTCGGTGATAACCGCGATACGCACGGCGCGCGACGAAAAGCGCGCGGGAGAATACATAATGTCGGTGAAGGAGGCATGACACATGAGAACACCGGACGTTGAAACGGCTGTAAGGCTGTACTACACCAAAAGCGAGCTGACGAACGCCGACGTCGCCGAGCTGTTCGGCACGGGCGAAAGCCAGACGATAAAGATAAAGAAGATGGCAAAGACCGAGATGGCAAAGCGCGGCGTAAAGTCGTGGCTGCCGTATGCCGTCAACACGAAGATAGCTTATGAAGCGTGGGGTATCGACATCGACGATTACGAGCGGCGGCTGAAAAAGCTGCGTTCGCTGGAAAAACTGCTGGGAGGTGCTCAGCAATGACCCAACGCGACCTAGCCGAAATGGCAGACCTGCGAGCCGAAAGCGCCCGCAAGGACGAAGTGTACAAGCGCCACATAGAGCGCCTGCGCAGCGACCGTAAAGTCAAGCAGATGGACACGCTGTTCATCGGGCTGGCGGTGTTCCTGGGCGGTGCGGGCGTGGCGTTCGTGATCTACGCGGCGGCGATGTTCAGCCGCTGGGCGATGTTTGGTTTTTGATTTTAAGGAGGTTGTCAAAATGGAATTTAAAGTAAGCGGAAGCAGAGCTGAGAGCAAGACCGCAGATATAGCGCGTCAGTTTAATAAACCGTCCGGCGGCGACCCTATGCCGCTGATAATGCGCACCGTCGAAAAGTGCGAAGAAGAGGTACTTAACGGTTTGGAACTTAACCCGTTTGACCTTTGGCTGTACTGCACTGCTATGCGTGCGCTGGCGGAAGCCCTTGAAAAGGGCATGGACGAAGACCAGCACGCGCAGTACGTCCGTTTAATAGGGGGACTTGAAGCTATAACGTTCATGATGGACGTAACGAGGGGCGAGGAAAATGCGGACTAAAACAGCGCTGAAAATACGCCTGCTCAACGCCGAAGGCAAGTCGCTGCGGCAGATAGCAGAGGCGGTCGACCTCTCGGCAGACGAAATAGAGGACTATCTGCTGACGGCGGGGCTGACCCCTACATACACTGTCAAGCAGGGTCAGCAGGAGAACCCCAAGCGAAAGGAGATACGAAATTACATGGAAAATCAGAGAGTGCTCGGCGTGTCGTTAAAGCAGCGCGTACCGATGAAGCAGCGCGGGCTGACACAGGAACAGCGCGAGCATATACAGACCGAGTTCGAGCGCGGCACAAGGGTCGCGGAGATAGCGGCGAAATTCAGCCGCGATGTCAGCTACATATACAAGCTCCGCCGCGAGTGGCGTGCTGAGCAGACGAAAGCACAGGAGGATAAGAACATGAATACCGAAAACACAACAAAAACGCCCGCCCCTGCTGCAACAGGAACGAGCGAAAAGGATGAGAATAATGACAAAGTCATCAATAACAATGATACCACAAACTGCCGCACTTGTCAAGTCGGCGGTCTGAGCATGAGTACGGGCGGCGGAAAGTCGGCAATGTACGCGAAATGCTGCGAGGAGATAGCCGAGATAGTGCTTAGGCTGTATAAGAAAATGAGCGATGAAGATCAAGATATATTCTCGCTCGGCGAGATCTACGGCAGAGCTATGACGGCGCAGGAAGAGGGGGAAAAGTAAATGGCAAAAAAAATGACTATCAAGGCGCGTTTCGACAAGATGGTCGAGATATACCGCGATATGGAAATGCTCGAGAAGATGAGCGAGGGCACGAGCGGCGGGCTTTACCGCAGGGACGGCTACTACATAGACGGCCGCACGAAAGTGTACCCGAACGGCGACATAAGCAAGATACTGGACGGCGTGCAGATATTCGCAAACTACATCGACATGGCGCAGGCCGCAAAAGAGCTGGGCGTAAAGCTCGAAAGAGTCGGCGATGGGTGCGAGGTCTACTTCGTATACAAGGGCGTGGCTTTCACGTCCGTGTTGCTTTAAAAGGGGGGCAGATCATGACAGACATGACAGACGAAAGACAGCAGATAGTTGACATTACGGCGGTACAGCAAGAGCCCGCCGCCGTCGCGGTGCAGGAGCATAACGTGATAGAAAACTACCGCGATTATTACAAGCTCGCGCAGACGATTTGCACAGCCGCGATTATCCCGCAGGCGTACCAGAACAAGCCCGCAGACGTGGCGATAGCGATAGATATGGCAGACCGCATGGGCGTTTCGCCGATGATGGTGATGCAATCGATGTTCGTCGTAAAGGGCAAGCCGAGCTGGAGCGGACAGGCGTGCTTATCGTTTATCCGCAAAAGATACAGCAACGTAAAGGTGCTCTACACCGGCGAAAGGGGCACGGAGAACCGCGGCTGTTACGTCAAGGCTACCGACGCAGACGGCGACCTGCTGGAGGGCACGGTGGTAACTATGGCGATGGCAAAGGCTGAGGGCTGGCTCGCCAACAGCAAATGGCGCACCATGCCCGAGCAAATGCTCGCGTACCGCGCGGCGGCGTTCTTTGCACGAGTGCACTGCCCCGACCTGCTGATGGGCGTACAGGTAGAGGGCGAGCCTGAGGACAGCCGCCCGCACAGAAAAGAAGCGGAGGACGTATTATGATGGATATTACTAAGGATAACTACTACTCGCAGGCGGCGACTCTTGAGTACATGAGCTGTTCGCAGTACAAGGCTTTCTGCGCGTGCGAAGAGCAAGCGCTTGCGGAGATAGCAGGCGACTGGGGCGACTGGTCGCGCGAAAGCTCGACGGCCCTGCTGACAGGCTCGTACATTGACGCATATTTCGAGGGTACGCTCGAGGAGTTCAGGGCGGCTCACCCTGAGATATTCAAGCGCGGCGGCGAGCTGAAAGCCGACTATGCGCAGGCTGAGAACATCATCAAAAGGCTGGAGCGCGACCCGAAATTTATGCGGTATATGTCGGGCGAAAAGCAGGTGATAATGACGGGCGAGATAGGCGGCGTGCCGTACAAGATAAAGATGGACAGCTACCACGAGGGCAAGGCGATAGCAGATCTCAAGATAATGCGCGACTTCGCCCCGATATGGAACGAGCGGGCGCGCAGGCGGCAGAGCTTCGTGCGGTACTGGGGCTACGACACGCAGGGCGCGATATATCAGGAGATAGTGCGGCAGAACACGGGCGAGCGCCTGCCTTTCTACATCGCGGCGGCTACTAAGGAGCGGTACACCGACTACGATATTTTCGGCGTGCCGCAGGAGTGGCTGGACGAGCGGCTGGAAGAGGTGCGCAGGCTGAGCCCGCATTTTGCCGAGCTGAAGCGCGGCGAGGGCGAGCCGAAACGCTGCGGGCAGTGCGGCTGGTGCAGGGAAACTAAGACGATAACGTACATCAAGGACGCGCGGGAACTGGAGGACTTTTATGCAGATAATGACTAAGGACGGCACGGTGCTGGTGGCGGGCATGCTCCCGCGCGACTCCGAGTACAAGACGGTGGGCGACAAGCAGTCGAGCCTTGCAACATTCAGTATCAAGGTCGGCGAGCGGCCGCCTGCGGTACAGGGCGAGCGCGGCGAGGCCGTGTGGGCGAACTGCGAGTGCTGGCACGCGGCGGCAAGGGCTGCGGCGGCGCTCAAAAAGCACGACGTGGTGATGGCATTCGGCAAAGTCAAGACTGACAGATATACAAACAGCAGCGGCGAGGAAAAGGTGCGCAAGGTGCTGGTCTGCGAGGGCTTTTTCGTAATGCCGCCCGCAGTTTTGCCGCAGGCGCAGGCTCAGCCCGCAGCCCTGCCGCCCGAGATAGCCGAAGCCGCCGAGATGTTCACGGACGACGGCGTGCCGTTTTGACGATATGAGGAGGGAGATATTTGACCGATGAGATCCAGACAGAAAATGTGCAGGAGCAGACCGAACAGTCCGAGCACACCGAGCAGGCGGCGGAAGCCGAGATAGTGCCCGAATACACGCTTGACGATTTCGTATCGGGCGAGCGCCCGTATGAGGACGTTTACGCTCAGCGCACCAACCCTTTTGCGCACGAGCGGGCGAAGTATCAGATGGAACAGCGGGCGCAGAAGGTCGGCTTTAAGAATTTCAAGGCGTTCTACAAACAGTACTGCGAGAGCCGCGAGAGGGTCGCGAAAAACGACCTGCAATACATCACGAACCCGACCGAGTTTTCGGGGCAACCCTTGCAGCTCGAAGGCGGCAAATGGAAGTGCACCGACGGCGGAGTAGTCGGCTTCGACGGCAGCGGCGAGTGCATAGCCTGCCACCACCCAATAATGCCGATAGAGGTGCTGGAAAACATCGACACGGGCGAGGAGAAACTGCGCATAGCCTACCGCAAGCGCGGCGTGTGGCGCGAGATAGTCGTGAGCAAGACGGTGCTTTTCAACAGCCGCAAGATAACCGACCTGGCGGCTTCGGGCATAGACGTTACGAGCGAGAGCGCAAAGCTGCTGGTGGCGTATTTGCAGGACATGGAGAACCTAAACCTGCGCGAACTGCCGCTGAGAAAGTCGGTAGGGCGCATGGGCTACGTCAGCGGCGGTTTCGCGCCGTATGTAGATGGGCTGGTGTTCGACGGCGAAGCGGCATACGCGCCGATATACAAGGCGATACGCGCTCACGGCGACTACGAGAAATGGCTCAGCTGCGTGAAGAAACTGCGCGGGGAAAGCGTTATCGCGAAGATAGTGATAGCCGCAAGCTTCGCGAGCGTGCTCGTGCAGCCGCTCGGCGCGCTGCCGTTTTTCGTGCACCTATGGGGCGTAGACAGCGGCACGGGCAAGACGGTAGGGCTGATGGCGGCGGCGAGCGTATGGGGCAGTCCCGCGCTCGGCGAATACATACAGACGTTCAATTCCACGCAGGTGAGCAACGAGCGAACGGCGGCTTTTCTCAACAGCCTGCCGCTCATGATGGACGAGCTCCAGCTCAGCAAGGACAGCCGCGGGCGCAGCAATTTCAGCGTTTACCAGCTCGCGCAGGGCGTGGGCCGCGGGCGCGGCAACAAGTACGGCGGTATCGACAGCACCCCGACTTGGGGCAACACGATAATCACTACGGGCGAAAGCCCACTGGTAGGCGGCGCGGCGGGCGCAGGCGCTGTGAACCGCGTTATCGACATCGAGTGCAGGGCGGATACTAAGGTCGTCACGGACGGCATAAGCGCTTCGGCGACGCTCAAACAAAACTACGGCTTTGCGGGGCAGTACTTCGTCGCGCGAGTGCAAAAGCCAAAGGTGCTCACGCAGGCGCGTGAGATATTCAACGACTATTTCGCTGAGCTTTGCAAATCTGACACGACGGAAAAGCAGGCGATGGCGGCGGCTATGATACTCACCGCCGACCTGCTCGCAGAAGCGGAGATATTCGGCGGCGAAAGCCCACTGCGTGCGGCTGACATAGCGCCTTTCCTAGCCCGCAAGTCGGAGGTATCGGCGGGCGAGCGCGGGTACAAATTCCTCTGCGACTGGGTGGTGATTAACTCGAAGCGTTTCGCGATGAGCGAGGAAAACGGCGGCGAGGTCTACGGCGTTATCGAGAACGGCGTGGCGTTTATAATCAGGGCAAAGTTTACAGCTGCCTGCGAGCAGCAGGGATACGACCCCAGAAGCACGCTAAGTTGGCTTAAAGTCAACCATAAAATATTAACACGCGGCAAGCATTTAACGCGCGGGCGGCGCATAAACGGTTTAAACGTTGAGTGTATCGCAATGCCCATGCCCGACGCAGAGGCGGAAGCAACGCAAGCAGGCAATGTCGAGCCGTTCTGACCGCCTAAGTGTGCCACGCGTGGCATTTGTGGAACTGTTTTGCGGCATTTTGTGGCACTTTACTTATTTCGCAAAGTCTTGATTTTGCAGGGTTTTAAAAACTTGTGGCACTGTGGCACTTTTTGCGCACATATACACGCATACTTTTTATGATACTTTTTATCTGACTGATTAAATATAAAAAATATTTTTTTCAGCGAAAAACACGCAAAAAAAGTGCCACAGTGCCACACACCCTCACAAACCCTTGATTTTACTAGGCTTTTGGGGCGTGGAACACATCAAAAAATCAGTGCCACAAAGTGCCACAGTGCCACACGCTAATTTTTAGAAATGAAAGGGGAATTTAAAAATATGAACATCACTTTGCGTGACTATCAGCAAGAATGTATTGACACGATAGCAGCGCATGACAGCGGGCGCTATCTGATACAGATGGCGACAGGACTAGGCAAAACGGTAACGTTTGCCAGCTTGCCCCGAAAAGGACGCATGATGATACTATCACACCGCGAAGAGCTTGTCAAGCAGCCGCTGAAATATTTCGAGTGCTCCGCCGCCGCTGAGATGGCAGCCGTTCACTCGCACGGCGAAGAGGTGGTGTCGGCGAGCGTGCAGAGCATGGCGCACAGGCTGGATGATTTTTCGCCCGATGATTTCGACATCATCATAGTTGACGAGGCGCACCACGCCGCCGCAGCCAGTTACAAGCGGGTCATAGGGCACTTTCGTCCGCGCCTGCTTCTCGGCTTCACGGCAACGCCCAACCGCGCCGACAGCGCAAGGCTCTCAGACGTTTTCGACGAGATAATATTTCAGCGCGACTTGCGGTGGGGCATACGCCACGGCTACCTCTGCGACATCTGCTGCAAGCGGGTGGACATAGGCTACGACCTTTCGGCGGTGCGCACGCGCATGGGCGACTACGCTCCCGGTGAGCTGGAAAAGGCTATGGACGGCACGGCGGACGCCATAGCGCAGGCTTACCGCGAGCACGCTAAGGGCGCTACGCTGATATTCGCCGTATCGGTCGAGCAGTGCCGCGAGATAGCGCGGCGCATTGAAGGCGCGGAGGTAGTAACGGGTGCGACTAAGGACAGGGCGGACATCATACGCCGCTTCACTGCGCGCGAGATACCCTGCTTGGTCAACTGCATGGTGTTCACCGAGGGCACTGACATACCGCTCGTTGAAACGGTGATAATAGCCCGCCCGACCCGCTCAGACAGCTTGTACACGCAGATGGTGGGCAGGGGTCTGCGGCTGCACCCCGAAAAGGATATGCTGACGCTCATCGACTGCGTGGGCGTTACCGGAAAGGCGAGCCTTATGACCGCGCCGAGCCTGCTTGGTATCGACATATCAGACCTGCCGAAGCGCGCGCAGGACAAGCTGGAGGGTATGCTCTTCGACCTGCCCGCAAAGGCGGAGGCGCTCTCAGACACGCCCGAAAGCTGGATAAAGAACGTCAAGATAGTAGACCTCTGGGCGCGCGAGCAGAAGTATCAGACGCACAATGTCAACTGGTTCCGCCTGCCGACGGGCGAGCTGAAATGTTCGCTGAAACAAGGCAAGAGCCTGCGCATACCCGCCCCCGACGAGCTGGGGTGTGTGGAGTACGGCGGCAGGCGAGTACCCATGCAGCAGGCGCTTGACGAAGCGTATATGCTGCTCTGCCAGCACGAGCGCGACCAGCGGTACATATGGGACTTGACCGCCTGCAAGCGCTGGGGAAAATCCCCCGCCACCGAGAAGCAGAAAGAGATGATAAAGCGGCGCGGCAAGAGGGCGCTCGCGAAATCTGACATAGACATCGACAGTCTGACGAAGTTTGAAGCAAGCCAGATATTAAACAGGATAATGGGAGGGTGAGATATGCAGGAAGAAGCGAGAATACAGATGGCGGTGCTGCGCTGGACACAGCAGGCGGCGGTGCGGCGCGCGTACCCTTGCTTGAAGCTGATGTACCATGTGCCGAACGAGCGCAAGTGCACGCCGCAGCAGGGGCGCATGATGAAGCTGCTGGGGGTGAAGTCGGGCGTGCCCGACCTATGCCTGCCGGTAGCGTGCGGCGGGTATCATTCGCTGTACATCGAGATGAAAACGCCGAAAGGTCGGGTGAGCGCCGAGCAGGAATGGTGGGCGGCAGAGCTTAGGGCGCAGGGGCACAAGGTGTGCGTATGCCGTTCGCTTGATGAAGCCGTGAGGGCGCTGACGGAGTATCTGGGAGGTGCGGAGAATGGCTGAAATGCTGACAAAAGCGGAGATGACAGAGCGTGCGGATATGCTGAATACCGCCGCCGCGCGAAGCCCCGAAATGCCCGACGGCCTTACCCAACCCGAGCAGATGTACTTCGCGGTAATGCGTGCGCTGTACGGCGACTATCGGCGGGGCGTTATCACCCGCGAGCAGGCGAGAGCCGAGAAAGCGAAAGCGGCGGAAGCGTACATCGACGCGGCGTATGCCCACCGCCTTTACCAGCACCAAGCGGAGCTGGAGCGGGTGTTCCACCGCGAGTTCCACAAAGACGGCTGCGGGTGCGCAAAAGCGGGAGAATGCAGACTGTACCGCATCATCTGCGGGCTGGAGGGGGTGAGCTGATGCTGCCAGCAATACTGATAACAACGACCATCTCGGCGATAGCGGCGGTGATGTGGGCGTTATGTGCGGCGAATACTGACGGAGATTTTGAGGAATTTGAGGAGGACGAGGAATAATGGCAAGATATATTGACGCAGAAAAATTAAAGTGTTCTATTGATTCGGAAACAGACAGCATATTTGATCGGGATATGACCATAGAGGAACTTTATTATAACCTGTGCGAACTGGTTGACGATGAACCTACCGCAGACGTGCAGGAAGTCAAGCACGGATACTGGCAGAACAAATATAGAAGTGGCACGACAATTAAAGAGGGTGTTGTATCTTCCTGTTGTGATATGTGGAATAACAGAAAATCGCAGTTCTGCCCGAATTGCGGTGCTAGAATGGACGGTGAAGAAAAATGAAACGTTCAGAACTTGAAAAGTATCTCGGCAAGACCGTCGAGCTAACGATTTTCGGCAAAACGCTGAGGGGTATTCTGCACAAGACGGGCGAGGAAAAGTTCAAAAACAACTGCAATCTCTACCTGCCGAAGAAGTATTATTTCGTGAGCGATGAATACGGGATACTCTGCGGCAACTGCATATTCAGGTGCTCGCACGTTGGCAAATTGCGGCTGATAGGCGGTGACGGCAAATGACCAAGACCGACCTGCAAAACTACCGCGCGGACAAGCGCAGGCTCGACCGAATAAGCGCACAGCTCGCGGCACTGGAAACGCGCGTATGTGTCCAGTCCGCCGCCGACCCGCCATTCAGCAAGCATTGCGTGACCCTCAGCGGCTTGCCGCCGAGCGACGAGGTAACTGCTCTCCACCGCGAGAAAGCCGCCTTAGAGAGCCGCACAGCCGCTGTACGCGCGTTCATATCCGCCATTCCCGACCCGCAGACCCGTGAGATGTTTGAGCTGAAATATCTCAAAGGCAAGACGTTCCTGCAAGTCGCGATGGCGATAGGTCTGGGCGGCAATGAATCATGCGTGAAAATGCGGATATATCGCCAGCTCAGAAAGTTGTGACTTTTGTGACTTTTTGCCGTGTTATAATTTAAACTGGGGACAGTAGGACAGCACTGACTTGCTCTTTTTTGATGAATCTCCTTTCATGTGATTTACGGGGCGCAAGTCCCGTGCGGCGACCGAGGGCATGACCTTATGCGCCGCGCCACTCTTTTGCTTACTGACACCTCCTGTAAATTTGCGCAAAGGCACTCCGCTTTCGGGCGGGGTGTCTTTTACGTGAACACATTGTACTTGTGTGACGGACACAGGGGGGGAGGGTACCCCCGAAGAGGGGCTTCTGTACTTCACACCCGTCATTGCTCATATTTCTCGCGGAAAGGGGCGTATCATGCTGTACGGCAAAGATTACCTAAAGAAAAAACTCGCTGAAAAGTCGGCTATAGTGCGGATAAAACAGCGGTATTACGATATGAAAAACGCGGTCGCCGACGTCAGCGGCGTTATTCCGGAGCAGTTCAAATGGCTCTCGATCTCGCTCGGCTGGTGCGCCAAGGCGGTCGATACGCTGGCGGACAGGCTGGTTTTCGACAGCTTTCAGAACGACCTGTTTTTGATGAACAGCATTTGCGAACTGAATAACCCCGATGTGCTTTTCGACAGCTCGATAAAGGGCGCACTGATCTCGGGCTGCTCGTTCGTGTACATCGGCGTGCGCGACGGCTACCCTGCGCTCCAGACCATCGGCGGTGAAAGCGCTACCGGTATCATCGACCCTATCACATATATGCTGCGCGAGGGTTACGCTGTGCTCGAGCGCGATCAGTACGGCAAGCCTACCAAAGAAGCGTATTTCGAGCCGTACAAAACTTCATATTTCTACGGCACAAAGGCGGGCGAGGTCTTTACTCACTCTTCGCCTTACCCTCTGCTGACGCCTGTGATATACCGCCCCGATACCGCTCAGCCTTTCGGGCGCAGCCGCATAACTCGCTGCTGTATGGATACCGTGCAGGCGGCTCTTCGCACACTGCGCCGCAGCGAGGTGTCTGCCGAATTTTACAGCACCCCGCAAAAGTACGTCCTCGGCCTTTCAGAGGACGCCGAGCTGAACAACCGCCGCGCCGAGATGTCCTCGTTCCTCGATTTTCGCAAGGACGGCGACGGCGAAAAGCCTTCGGTAGGGCAGTTCCAGCAGCAGAGTATGTCGCCGTTCGTCGAGCAGCTTCGTATGCACGCTTCGGTGTTCGCAGGCGAAACGGGCTTGACCCTCGACGACTTGGGCTTCACTTCGGCGAACCCCAGCAGCTATGACGCTATCCGCGCGAGCCACGAGAACCTGCGGCTGACGGCGCGCAAGGCTCAGCGAACGTTCGGCACGGGCTTTCTTAATGCGGCTTACCTTGCGGCGTGCGTGCGCGATAACAAAGAGTACGACCGCCGCGCATTCGCAGCCGTAAAGCCTTCGTGGCAGCCCGTGTTTGAGCCGGACGCCGCCGCTCTAGGTGTTCTTGGCGACGCTATTTTGAAGATAAATCAGGCAGCCCCCGACTTTCTCGGTGCGAAAAGTATTAAGTCGCTTACGGGGCTTGAGGGCGACGCGCAGTGAGCGACTATAAGGCGGTATATGATAAGCTGGCTGCCGAGCTTGAGCGGCGCACATCGGCTGACAAGCGCGTTCAAAGCGTGCTGAAAAAGATAGAGAGCGGCAAGGCTGCCCTTAGCGATACGTTCGCGCTTGCGGCGGATAAGGGGCGGCTGCTGGGCGCAGTATTCCGCGAAAACCTCGCCGACCTCGACCCGCAGACTACCGAAAAGGTCTACGATATGCTCATGCGAGATATGCAGCGGGATATTACCGACAAAATGGCTGCCGTTCAGCGTGCCGCCGATGAAAAGCACGGTATCTCGCTGGGTGCGCCGCAGCCGACCTATCCCGCCGAGCGCATCGCTAAGATAGCAGCTTCGCTCCACGACCCCACTGTACCGCCCGAAACGCTCGCCCGCCGTGCGCAGTCGGCAACGGAAACGGTAACGATGGCTTTTCATGATGATTACGTTCGCGACAATGCGGAGTTTCGCAGCGACGCGGGTTTTCCGTGCTTCATTGACCGCATAGCCGACGGCGGCTGCTGCAAATGGTGCGCGGCTATGGCGGGGCATTACGAGTTCGGCGAAGAGCCGCCCGATATGTGGTGCAGGCACGACAACTGCCGCTGCGAGATAGTTTACGCCAACGGTTACAAGGTGCAGAGCCTGCGCGGCACGAAAAAATCATGGGACATCAAGACCAACCACAGCTATGAAGAGTACCGATCGAAACAGCCCGACCAAAAGACCGCCGAAAGCGCAGAAAAGTACGAGCCTGAAACTCTCACCCGCGAGCAGGCGGCGCAGGCGGAAGCGGCGGGGCTGGCGAAGTACGCGAATACCCTTGACTTTTCGGCGGGAAGTGGTATAATAAAGGCAGTAAGCGTTGACGATATTTACGAAGTCGATAAAAACGGTATCATATCAGACGATTGTAAAAAAACTATTGCTGAAACGCTTGACAAATATCAAAAAGCAGGAAATAATTTTTCTTTTGAAGATGTTAGACTTGTTGATATTCCTCAGCATAAAAACGGAAGTTTTGATGTTTTGCGTACAAATACGGTAGACGATTTTGGTTATCCTAAAAATATTCTCGAAATCAATCAAAGCGTATTTGCAAATGCTTCTAAGGAAGATATAGATAATTTATTTTTAGCTTCTGCTAATACTGTTTGTGAATCACTCGAAGACGCTGTTATTCATGAAATAGGACACGCAAAAACGGTCGGTGAACGTACTTTTGCAAATTATGAGCGTATCAACGAAGAACTGTCTTCGATACACTTTAAAGGTATATCTGCTTTGGCTGAATCAGACGGATTAGAATGCATTGCTGAATGCGAAGTGCTATTGAGCCGTGGTGAAAAACTTGATAGCGAACTAATGGATTTCTACACTAAATATACAACTGGAGGCGGTTAACATCATACCGGTATTCATTATTGATTGCGTATTCTGCAAAAACTTACGCAAACGTGGCAATGTACTATATTGCGAAGCTTATCCAAACGGTCTTTCGGAAGACCTGCGCAATAATAAAATAAAGCCGCATGAATTGCCGCAATGTGGCAACGGCGTTAAATTTGAAGATAAAAGAAAAGATTAAAACCCTTTATCGCTCCTCGCACCCCGCGAAGGGCGGTTTTCATATATCCACATTCAGCACCTTGTTTCGGCAGGGTGCTTTTCTTATGCTTAAAGATCAGAAAGCAGGTGAGCAAAATGGCAAAGCCTAACCTGCGCCCCGACCATAATGGCACGCAGCGGGCGCAGTTTGAAAGCAACAAGAAAAAGATATACGCCACGCAGGAGGTCTGCGGAATATGCGGCAAGCCCGTAGATTTCGGCTTGAAATTCCCGCACCCCCTCAGCCCGTGTATCGACCACATTATCCCCGTCGCGCGCGGCGGCCACCCCTCAGACATCAAGAATTTGCAGCTCGCGCATATGTGCTGCAATCGACAGAAGTCAGACAAGCTCGTTGAAAAGCAGACTTTTGAAAACGGCACTGAGCTTATCTCAAACCGCCTGCTGCCGCACACTCTCGACTGGAAAAACCTATGACCGAAAGGAGGAAGTCTGATTGAGCACTAAAAAGCTTGGCAGACAAACTCCTACTAAATCTGTTGTGCTGCCTTATACCCATTCTGAGGGCGCGCAGGCTGTTGCGATGTACAACAAGTCCGGGCGAACTGCGCAGCAATGGCAAGAGCTTATGATGGAGGACATCATGGCTCAAAACGCCGAGGGGCTGTGGGTGCACATGAAATTCGGCTGGTCTATACCCCGCCGCAACGGCAAGTCCGAACTGCTCATCATGCGCGCGATGTACGGTATTTCTCACGGCGAACGTGTGCTGTACACCGCCCACCGCACCACCACCTCGCACAACGCATGGGAAAAGGTGATAGAGCGGCTGGCCAAAGCGGGGTTCACCGAGGGCGAGGACTTTAAGACCACTAAACAATTTGGCTTGGAGCGTATCGAATGGCTGGGCGGCGAGGGGCTTATCAACTTCCGCACGCGCTCATCAAAAGGCGGGCTTGGCGAAGGTTACGATCTGCTGATAGTTGACGAAGCACAGGAGTACACGTCAGATCAAGAGAGCGCACTGAAATACGTCGTTACGGACAGTAAGAACCCGCAAACGCTCATGTGCGGCACACCGCCTACTGCCGTTTCAAGCGGCACGGTGTTCCTCACGCTGCGAAAGGACGTGCTCACAGGCAAGGCTGAGGACTGCGGCTGGGCGGAATGGAGCGTGCCCGAACTTAGCGACACGCACGACCCCGAGCTGTGGTATCAGACCAACCCCTCGCTGGGCACTATCCTTACTGAACGCACTGTACGCTCCGAGCTGGGCGACGATCAGGTAGACGACAATATCCAGCGCTTGGGTCTTTGGCTGCGGTACAGCCAAAAATCAGCGATAAGCCGCAAGGAATGGCTGGGATACAAGCTCGACTCACCACCCGAACTGAAACGCGGCACAAAGCTGTATTTCGGCGTGAAATATTCAAAGTATACGCCGAACGTTTCGCTCGCCGTCGCTGTGAAAACTGCCGACGGCAGGGTGTTTATAGAGGCGCTTGACTGCCGCCCCGTGCGCGAGGGCAACGGCTGGCTTATAGAATATCTGCGTGCGCCATCGGCGGAAAAAGCCGTTATAGACGGCGCGGGCAACCAAAGCATACTTACCGAAGATATGAAAAACGCAGGCGTGAAATGCAAGGCCCTGCTGCCGAAAGTTGCTGAGGTGGTAGAGGCGAACGCCCTCTTTGAGCAAAAGCTTTTTGAGGGGCAGATATGCCACGCGGCTCAGCCCTCGCTCACGCAGGCGGCGGCCAACTGCGAACACCGCGCGATAGGCTCGGGCGGCGGGTACGGCTATACCTCTATACTGGAGGGCGCAGACGTAGGCTTGCTTGAATCCGCCGCGCTGGCACACTGGGCGTGCGCTTCGGCTAAGGAGAAAAAGAAACAGATGATAAGATATTGAGCGCGCAGGCGCTGATATAAATTTACCCGACTACGGGGAAAGGTAGGAGAATACTATGGCAGAATTTGAAGCTATAACCACACAAGAGGCGTTCGATACCGCTATAAAGGCGAGGCTAGAGCGCAACACACGCACCGTGACCGAACAGGTCGCAAAACAGTACGAGGGCTGGCTCTCGCCCGAGGACGCCGCTAAAAACAGCGAAGCGCTCGGCGGGCAGGTAGCCGAGCTGACGAAACAGCTCGATGAGAGCAAGAGAGCCCTCGCAGATCTGACCGCTAAGGCAAAGGCGAGCGAGATAAGCTCGCTGAAAATGAGGTCGGCTTTTGAGGCGGGACTGCCTTTTGAGCTTGCCGAGCGGCTTTCGGGCGAAACGGCTGAGGAGATACTCGCCGACGCCGAAAAGCTCGCAAAATTCACACACAAAGGGCAGACGACGCCGCAGTATAACAGTGAGAAGCCGCCTGCCGATGCCAAAAAGTCGGCATACATGGATATGCTTGCCGCGATGAAAAAATAAGGAGGACGAAATATGTCTACTACTACAACTTCCGCAACTCTTTTTAAGCCCGAGCTCGTTACCGAAATGTTCAGCAAGGTAAAGGGCCACTCTTCGCTCGCAAAGCTCTGCGCGGCCGCGCCCGTGCCCTTTGCAGGCAGCGATACATTCGTGTTCACAATGGACGGCGAGGCGGCTATCGTGGGCGAGGGCGGCGAAAAGCCTGCCGGCAAAGCTGCCTTAAAGCCCGTTACCATCAAGCCTATCAAGTTCATCTATCAGCACCGCGTTACCGACGAATTTGTGAAGCTTTCTGAGGAAAAGCAGCTTCCTTACCTCGAGGCTTTTGCCGACGGCTTTGCCAAAAAGATAGCCCGCGCACTGGATATTGCGGCTTTTCACGGCGTTAATCCCGCTGACGGCAGCACTTCCGCTATTGTCGGCGACAACTGCTTCGACAAGGCAGTTACTGCAACTGTGATTTTCGACGCCGCCGCCCCCGACGATAACATCGACAGCGCGGTATCGCCTATCCAGCTTGCAGACGGCGCTGTTTCGGGCGTAGTTATGTCGCCCGCTTTCGCTGCTGCTCTCGGCAAGATGAAAACAAAGGATTCCAACACCTCTATCTACCCCGAGTTTCGCTTTGGCGCTAACCCTGCGGCTTTTAGCGGTATACCCAGCGATGTGAACAGCACGGCTTCTTTCGGCAATTCGCTCGACAGAGCTTTTGTCGGCGACTTCGCGGGCGCTTTCAAGTGGGGCTATGCTGAGGAGATACCCATCGAACCGATAGAGTACGGCGACCCCGACGGTCTGGGCGACCTTAAGAGAACTAATCAGATAGTTCTGCGCTCTGAGGCGTATATCGGCTGGGGCATTCTCGACGCCGCTTCCTTCGCCCGCATAGTGGCTGAGGCGTAAGCTATGGGTGTGCGATACGCTGAGCTGAGCGACCTCGCCGCCCTCGGGAAAGCTGTTCCGGAAGCTCAGAAGCCTGCCGCTGAGGTGCTGCTCGACACCGCCTCGGCCAAGCTGCGGCTCGCGGCGAAACGGTACGGCAAAGACCTGGATAAGCTGGCAGAGGACGGCGACTACGCTCTTGCGATAAAAAATACCGCAGCGCAGGCAGTTGTCCGCGCGCTTAACAGCATTGCCGATACCGCGCCCGCCCTCTCGCAGGGCACGCAGTCTGCGCTGGGGTACAGCGTTTCTATGACTTACCTCAACGCGGGGCAGGCGGTGTATTTTTTGCGCAACGAATTGAAAGAGCTGGGGCTGCTGCGGCAGACTTACGGCGCATTGGAGGTGTACGGCTTTGATACAGATGATACGGGGCATTGATGTGCTTCTGCATAGCGCTGAGGGCGACGAGGCGGTCAGCAATGTGCTTGTGGGCGAGCCTGCCGACGGCGGCTTTACCCTCGCGATACCGAAGGGCGACGGGCACATATGGACTGATACAGCGGTGAGCTTTTTCGGGCGGCGCTTTCGCACAGTAGGCTTTCCGCAAGAGGGGATAGAGCAAAATATCCCTCTCAGCTGGAACAAAAAGGTGAAAGTTCAGCCGCTGACGACCAACGCCGACCTTACCGTTTACGAGTTCGGCTCATACGCGCGCCATGTTTACAGCGGCGTGCTTTTTACAGATACACGCGGGCGAAGCGTTGCCAAAAGCGGCGAACAGACTGCGGGCAGCGCTGAGATAAAGCTTTACGCCCCGAATATTTCTGACAGCTATGTGCCGAAGATAGGCGATATAGCGGTGGGGCGCGCCTGCGAGTTTGAGTTCGATACATCGAGCGAGCGGGCTGTTTCGGAAAGCTTTTGCAGATTTCGTGAGCTTTGCCCCGACTACGCCGTTATCTCAGCCGCAGTGCCCGCGCTGAACGCCGAAAAGTTCGACTACACTATAACAGCGAGGTGAGATCATGGAGGTAACTCTAACATTCAATAAGGGCTTCAAAGGCAAGCGGCAGCAGATGTTCGCCGAAATGCAGACGTTCATCGACGCCGCCTGTATCGAGAAAATGCAGCCTTTCGTGCCCGTAGCGCGAAGCTTTTATAAGAACGCGGGAAAGCTGAAAGCTTCGGTGCGCAATGAGCAGTCGGGACTTATCGAATACACCGCGCCGCGCGCCCGCCATGACTATTACGCCGCTGTAAACCACGCCCACGGCGGCAACAAGCAGGCGCAGCGAATGTGGTTCGAGTACATGAAAAGCCGCGGCAGCCGCGATATAGCTGAGGGCGTGGCGGCGATAGCGAGGAGGTACAGCAAGTGAACGTGATAGAAAAAATGCGCGAACTGGTGCAGAGCTTCCCGAAAATAGATGAGGTCTGCGGCAGTCTGCACGTTGATTTTTCAGATCTTGCGCCTGCCTCTTACGGGCTGTCCTCAGTGGGTGATACGCTCATTTCAGAGGACGTCCTCGGCGATCAGCAGCGCAGCCACAGCTTTTTGCTTTACGCAGTTTACAGCAGCATCAATGATTTCGAGCGGCTCTCGAACAGCTCGGCGCTGCTGGAGCTGGCTGTATGGCTGGAGGAGCAGACGGGCGCGCCCGTAGAAACTGCGGGCAGGCGCGGAGAGATAACACGCATTACAACAGCAAACGGGCAGCTTTACGCTGTTTCGGATAACGATAATTTCAGCGGCTGGCAGTATCAGCTCAGCATTACGGCTGAGTACACTGCCGAAGCGTAAGGAGGAATATATATATGCCGGATTTTGCTTATAACGGAGAAACGAAGCTTAAGAGAAGCCACCTGCTGCATTACATCGACTCGTCTTTCGGCACGGGCACGGCAAATTGGTTTCTTATCGGCAAGGATAACGAGGAGCTGAGCGTTTCGCTCAATCCCGATGTTTCGCAGGTGAAGAACGTGCTTGACGAAACGACTAACGAAGATAACGGCTATACCCCAGAGCTTGACGTGGGCACATACTACGCCCGCCCCGGCGACGCCATTTACTCGAAGCTCAAAGAAATGGCTATGCAGCGCCTGACAGGCTCGGCGTGCGTGACGAAGATACTCGAGATAGTGGTGGATAAGACCGGCGGCACATATGACGCATGGCAGGAGAACGTGATAGTAAAGCCGCAGGAATACGGCGGCGGTACTTCGGGCGTGAATATGCCGTACAATATCTACTTTGACGGCGGCAGAACGAAGGGCAAGGTGACTTTCGACGCCGAAACTCACGCGCCGACTTTCACACCCGCAGGCGAGGAATAAGAAAACATTCGGGAGGCGGCTGCGGCTGTCCTCCCGCTTATTTTAAGGAGTGATCTTTTTGAAAACTATCAATTTCGATAACGGAGTGCGCGAGTATGCGCTCAACGGCGATGAGAAGAACGTGATAAGGGTAAACGTTTCAGACGTGAACCTCATGCACAGGCTCGCTCAGCTTGAAAACAAAGTAAACGAAATGCTCGGCGGCGCGCAGACTGATGAACTGACGGGCGAAGCGCTCTTTAAGCTCGATAAGGAATTGAAAGCCGCAGTGAATGAAGCTTTCGGGGCAGATATTTGCACGCCTGCGTTCGGCACAGTAAACTGTTTATCGCCCGTTTCGGACGGCAGAACTATATTCGAGTCCTTCTTTGAAGCCTTTCTGCCTGCCATCAAGGAGGACATCGAAAGCTTTGCAAAGGCGCGCGCCGAAAAGGCGGCAGCCTACGTTTCTGCGGCTGAGGGCTTTGAATAATGATAGGCAGACTGCCGAAAAGCCTTGCGGTAAACGGCAGAGAGTACGCTATACGCACCGATTATCGCGCCGTGCTCGCCATATTCCAAGCTTTTGCCGACCCCGAACTCAGCGACCGCGAGAAGTGCACCGTGTGCCTGAAATGCCTGTATAAAGACGTATCGGCGATACCGAAAGAGGATATTCAGCAGGCGATAGAGGCGGCGTATGATTTCATCGGCGGCGGCAGAGAGCATGAGGACGATGGGCGTGGGGCAAAGCTGCTCGATTGGGAGCAGGACGAAGCGCTGATATTCTCCGCCGTGAACAAGGCAGCAGGGTGCGAGGTCAGAGCGCTGCCGTACTGCCACTGGTGGACGTTTCTCGGCTACTTCAACGAGATAGGCGAGGGGCTGCTTTCGGCGGTGATCTCTATACGCGGCAAGAGGGCGAAGGGCAAGCGCTTAGATAAGTGGGAGAAAGAGTTTTACCGCGAGCACAAAGGCATGATAGACATAAAGCGGCGGCTCTCAGCCGAAGAAACGGCGGCGGAGCAGGCTGACGCAGAGTTCATAAAACAGCTCACGGGGAGGTGAATGAATGGCAGACGGGTATCTTAATTTCGATACGCGTATAAACACAAAGGGCTTTGAGCAGGGCGCAAAGGGCATATCGCAGAAGCTGAACGGCGTGAAAAGCTCGCTCGGCAAGGTAGCTGCGGCGGTGGGCGTTGCGTTTTCCGTCGCGCAGATCTCGGCATTCGCAAAGGAATCTGAGAAGCTGTATAACGTGCAGATGGAGCAGGAGTTAAAGCTTTCTACCATTATGAAAACGCGCATGAAAGCCACTGACGAAACGGTGCAGAGCGTTAAGGACTACGCTTCGGCATTGCAGGAACAGGGCGTTGTGGGCGACGAGGTGCAGCTTGCGGCAGCCCAGCAGGCGGCGACATTTCTCACGCAGGCGGAAAATCTGAAAACGCTCATGCCCGCGATGAATAATCTGCTTGTGCAGCAGCACGGTCTGAACTCCACTGCGAGCGACGCGGTGAGCATAGGAAATATGTTCGGCAAGGTAATGCAGGGGCAGACTTCGGCTCTGCGCAGAGTAGGCATAACGTTCAGCGCGGCGGAAGAAAATATGCTGAAATATGGCGATGAGAGCCAACGTGCCGCGGCCCTCGCGCAGGTGATAACGAATAACGTCGGCGAGATGAACTCGGCTCTGGCGCAGACGAGCGCGGGCAAACAGCAGCAGCTCGCAAACACCTACGGCGATATACGCGAGCAGCTCGGCAAGAGCGTTTCGCAGCTAAAGCAAATGCTTCTTCCGGCAGTAAACGCCGCTGTTAATGCATTTTCACGCATGGTGGACTGCATAGGGCAGGTGGTGCAGGCGATATCGAAACTTGCTGGCTATAAGCTGGAAACCTCCTCCTCGGCAGCGGCAGGTGCGGCGGGCGATATGGCGGACAATTACGAAGAAGCCGCCGACAGTGCCGAAGCCGTAGAAGAAGCTCAGGAAAACCAGCTTGCCGCTTTTGATGAGATAAACAAGCTCAGCAGCGACAGCGCAGATAACACATCTGACGATACTTCCGCTGCGCTTTCGACCTCTCACGCTCTTACGCCTGAGGTCGATACCAAAAAGGCAAGCAGTATGCTCGATGAGTTCGTAAAATCGGCGCGCAAGGCGTTCTCATCGCTCAAAAAGTACATCGACGAGAAATTCACGCCGATTTTCGACTGCATTTGGGACGGGCTGAAAGCCGAAACGTTTAAGCTTCAACAGACTTTGGGCGGCGTTTTCGGCGATATAAAGACCCTAGCCGAGCCGCTGAAAAGCTACTTTGCGGGCGACTTCACTGCTTTTTTGCAGACCGCTTTCGCTACGCTCGGCAATATCGCCGTAGGGCTTTTTGACAGCTTCAATATGGTTTTCGCCGATATTTGGAACGTCGCGGCTTTTCCAATGCTGCAAAATTTCGTGACCGTGGGACTGCCGCTGATAACGCAGTTCGCAACGCAAATGCTGCTGACGATAAGCACGCTTTTTGACTCGATCAAAGAGCTGTTCGATACCTTTTGGCAGGAGTTCACAGTGCCGATACTCGACGAGATCGCTCAGATATGGAATGACTTGTGGCAGACCATCTCCGGTGCTTGGGCGGAGTGGGGGCAGCCGATATTTGACAGCCTGCGCGAGGCGATAACGGGCACAAAGGACGCTATACTGAATATCTGGGAGCAGTGGCTGCGCCCGCTTTTTGATGAGTTTATGGCGATAATAGACAGCGTTTGGACAGAGCATTTGCAGCCGCTTCTCGCCGAATTTCTCGACTTCGTGGGGCAGCTCGTTTCCGGCGCGCTGGAGATCTACAACAGCGCTATCCTGCCGGTGATCAACTGGCTCGTTCAGAAGTTACAGCCCGTTGTGAAAAGTGTAGGCAGCTATTTCTTAGGCGTTTTCCACGAAATATTGAACGCCGTTATCGAGCGTGCGCGCGGTATTATCCGCGTTCTCAGCGGTATCGTGCAGTTCGTGACGGGCGCTTTTACGGGCGACTGGCAGAAGGCTTGGAACGGTATCAAGCAGATATTCAAGGGCGTTTGGGACACGTTCTACGCCGTAGTCAAGCTGCCGATAAACCTCATAATCGGCGCGATAAACGCTATGACAGGGGCAATATCCGACGCGCTTAATTACATAGTTGACGCGGTGAACGAGCTGAGCTTTGAAGTGCCCGACTGGGTGCCGGGTATCGGCGGTGAGGAGTTCGGTTTTGACCTGCCGAACGTGTATATCCCCCAGATCCCCAAACTAGCCGCCGGCACGGTAGTTCCCGCAAATTACGGCGAATTCATGGCAGTACTCGGCGACAACACTCGCGAACCCGAGGTCGTTTCGCCGCTCTCAACCATGAAACAAGCCGTGCTCGAAGCGTTGGTCGCATACGGCGGCGATGGCAGCGGTCAGAAGCAGCCGCTTTACGTTACCGTACAGCTAGATAGACGGCGCGTTGGACAGGCGATGATCGACGACATAAACGAGCGCACTCGCCGCAACGGACGTTCGCCGCTCAAGGCTTAGGAGGTGCGAAATGACACAAAAATTGATGTTTGGCGACGAGATCATGCCCGCGCCGTTCAGCGTAAGCTTCACTAACGAAAAAATATGGTCGGACAACGCGGGGCGCACCGCCGACTGCACGATGGTCGGCGATATTCGCGCTATCAAAAAGACCATAAAGCTGCAATGGGCGCACCTCACAGGCGAGCAGACCGCCGCCATAAATCGGTATATCTCCAACGTCGATAGGGCGTTTTTCACCGTCAAGCTGCTCGATGAGGAGATGAACGCGGTCACGAAAACGGTCTACGCGGGCAGCCCTGCATACGAAGCTTGGGGTTGGGACGAGCGGCGGCAGTTCTGCAAAACGCTAAATGTAGACCTCATAGAACAGTAGGGGGCGATATATTGTATACAGTTTCAGATGAACTTGCGGCGCTCATAACGTCGCCCTGCCGCACATGGCGAATACTTTTAGAAGACCTCACCGCCGCCCGCACCCTGACCGCCGAAGCGATATTCTCGGCAAATTCAGACCGCGAATCGACCTCTTTAAGCGACGATATCGAACTCGGCGCGGTCTGCTCGCAGTCGTGGACGGTAAATATCGCCGACAGCGCGGGCGGGTACGTCGGGCATATGTTTCGGCTTTCGCTCTACATCGCGGACATCGGGGGCGGCAAAATGACGTGGGGCAGGCTCGCAAAATACAAATTCGGGCGCATAAAAACGCTCACACCGCGGCAGATAAAGCGGCTTGGTGAGGTGCTCGGCGAGCCTATCCCGATGGGCGAGTTTGTCTGCACCAAAGCCCCCCGCAACGGCACGGGGCGCGAGCTTTCGCTGTACGATATGCTCTACTTCGCCGACCGCGAGTACAAGTGCGGATTGCAGTTGCCCGCAAGTGCCGAAGCCGTTGAACAGGACGTTTGCAGACAGTTAGGCATACAGTGCATGGGCGGCGCGGTGTCGGGCGATCTGCAAGAAAGCGGAGGTGCTGACCTGCTCGCGGCGGACGGCGCACAGCTAGTCGCGGCAAGTTTCGACTTCGAGATCTCGACTATCGCGGCGGGCACTACCTGCCGTCAGATGCTCGGGTACATATCGGCGGCGCGGGGGCATTTCGGGTTCATAGACCGCGAGGGGGTCTACCGCACGCGCTGGTATACGTCGGCGCGCGAGATCACCGCAAGCGAAGCGGACGAGCCGACCCTTTCGGAAACGCCGAACGTGATAGTCGGCGTGGTCTGCAATATCGACGACGATACGCGCATGACGGCGGGCGAAACGGACGAGAGCAAGGGGCGAATTTTGCAGCTCGCGTGCCCGTACATGAACCGCAGTCTGCTCGACAGCCTTTTTTCGCGCGTGAAGAATTACACATGGTACACGGCGCAGTTTCGGCACAGGCTCGGCGACCCGCGGCTCGACGTCGGCGACGTTGTGACCTATTCGGGCGCGGCGATACCCGTCACGGGGCTGGCGTTTTCGTATGACGGCGGGCTGAGCGCGGATATAACCGCCGCCGGACTTAACGATGAAGAACAGTTGATTTAATTCACAAGGAGTGATTTTATGGCAGAAAATTTGACGATCGAAGAACGTGTGACGGCCCTAGAGAACGCGGCGAAGTACAAACTGCGCTATTCGGGCGAGCAGATAGACAGCTTTTTCGATACGTTGTCCGCAAGAGGATTTGAACACGGGCGAGAGAGCTTCACCATCAAGAAAGGCGCAACGGTCGCGAGCCAGCGCGTAACGCTGAATATCCCGAACGCGACGGCGAACACGCGGGTGCTGGCGACGGTGAGCTATGTGTACAGTACGGGGCAGGTAGCGGCGATGAACGTCTGCTGCTTTTTGGAGTACCTCGCAGGCACGGGCTACCGCTGCTATGTCACCAACGGGCGGTACAAGCAGAGCGGCGGCGCGCAGGAGGGCTACCTGCCGACGGGCACATACCACGTTGACTGGCTCGTTATCGGGCGATAGGAGGGGCATATGGAGTACACTGAGAATTTAACGCTCGCGCTTGTCGGCGACGATGACTTGTTCGACGAGGCGTATCTGAACGCGAATTTTGAGAAGATAGACGCGGCGTATGCCGAGCTTTCGCAGAGAAGCGGCGGCAGCGCTCCCGCCCTAGCCTCGGCGGTGGCGGAGGGGGTAGTGGGTACAGTAGGCACGGCTGAGATGGTCTACAGTATGGACATTGACCTTATGGGCAAAAACTGGGAGCAGGGCAGTATATATGATAACGGCGATAATTTTAACAGCACCGCACGAATAAGAACGCCCGATTATTTTGACCTCTCAAACGCCACCGATATTTTTTATTCGGGCTTCACAATTATTGCAGAAGCTGATAAAAAGCTTCTATACACGTTTATTTTCTACGATTCAGAGAAAAAGATCTTGAAAACATCGACCAATAAAGACTGGCTAGACGTCGGCGTGCCGACAATGTGCGGCACAGCGTCTGCACCGTCATATGTGCGTGTGGTACTGCGCCATGCAGACAACAGCGATATGACCCCCGACGTGCTGACGTCGGCGCGGCTGAAAATATTAGCGTGAAAGGAGAATTACAATGGCAATAGAAACAACATATTTCACAGGTACGACCGCAGCAGCTAATTACGCTGAGGTGTCTGCGTGGCTGACGGCTAATGCGGCGGAATATTTCGATACAATTGATGTTCCATCGGGGGCACAAGAAGTAAACTGCAAAGTCGGCGATGTAACAGCATTAAAATTGGACTGGGGGACTGAATATAATACCCAACGTTCATTTCAGATAAACGCCAAAAACGGCGCTAACATAAACAGCAATTATCAGTATTTTCACGATAGATGCTGTTGGCGCTATGGGTATAAAACCGACAGCGGAATAGTAATTTGCAACGGTAAAACAGATAATTATCAGGCATCTATTTTTATATCCAAAAACAATAATGGCGAACTGATTTTCGCAGCGCTACGACCCGACAGCCCAAACATCGAACGTTGTAGCAACTGGGCAGAAATTATTGATTTCAATTCGCAGGCATCTATAAAATTCAATAGCAGCAATCAGGGCGACCCGGCGACAAGACATCGCATAAATGGCGTATTACCGGCGTCAATGACTGCATTAGTGCCTATCGTTTCGGACGTTGAAACGTATTGCGACAAAATCATGATAACGCCGTTTTCGCAGTACAACAATATGTGTTGGGGCGTTATCGACGTAGCCGGCACAAAGTACGTTTACAACGGCGTGTTTGCGCTAAAGGAGTGACACCATGAAACAAAAACTAGCAAAACTTATCGACGTAAAATCGCTTGTTACCCTCGCGCTTACGGGTGTTTTCTGCGCGCTGGCATGGCGCGGGGTGGTTTCGGCGGGGCAGTTTCAGACGATCTTCACCACCGTGATAGCGTTCTATTTTGGCACGCAGAGCGCGAAGAAAAGGTCGGGTGATGATGAATGACGGAAGCGATAATCGTTGCGCTGATAACGGCGGCTTCGGCGGTGGTCTGCCAGCTTCTCATCGCCGCGAACAGCCGAAAATCCATGCGGCAGGCGCAGTTCGACAGCCAAAAACTGATAGAATACAAGATAGACAAGCTCTCCGAGCGCGTCGACAAGCACAATTCCGTCGTCGAGCGCACATACAAGCTGGAGCAGGATTACGCGGTGGTCGCCGAGCAGATAAAGGTCGCGAACCATCGCTTGACAGATCTGGAGGTAGAAAATGAAAAAAGGCATTGACATATCATACTGCCAAGGCGCGCCCGACTTCGCGAAAGTGCACGGCGCAGTCGATTTTGTGATAATGCAGATAGGCTACGGGCGTTACGCGGGGCAGATAGACAAGACTTTCGCGCGCAATTACAGCGAGTGCAAGAGGCACGGCATACCCTGCGGTGGGTACTGGTTCAGCTATGCGACCACCGCCGACGAGGCGCGGCAGGAGGCGAAGCGCTGCCTTGCTGCGATAAAGGGCAAACAGTTCGAGTACCCGATATATTTCGATGTCGAGGGCAAGTCGCTAGTCGGCAAGACGGGCGTTTCGGCGATGTGCAAGGCGTTCTGCGAGGAGCTCGAAAAGGCGGGATATTTCGCGGGTAT
>ENA-UESI01000314-UESI01000314.1-human-gut-metagenome-genome-assembly--contig:-NODE-314-length-42573-cov-5.741740_pt1 | contig 42573 bp, 47 predicted proteins | sample MGYA00243005_ERZ508006 | MGnify/ENA primary metagenome ERZ508006 (study PRJEB26167, sample SAMN06115436) | human gut metagenome | host: Homo sapiens | place: China:Shandong | collected 2015-06-10... | reverse complement strand
TGCGTGTGGAAGGTGATTATGACGAAGTCCGTAAATTCCATAAGGAAATGGGATGCGTTTGCTTCGAGAACACCGCTTGGTTCCTCCGGATGCCTTCTTCATCCAGAGCATTGTAAGAGAAGAACATATAACAATTATGTTCCCTCGCCTTGCGTTTCATCAGAGTACAATATGGACCATCAATAGTTTCAAATCTTTCATCCAATTCGAGCTGTACATTCCGCGTATTTTGTGTTTCAGCAAAAGCCATAAGATCTACTTTACTTTGCGCTACATGGTCAATTGCTTTTTCAAACCTTTGCAAGCGTTCGTCATAGGTTTCTGGTTTTGGGGAAACAAAAACGGAGGAAATAGTCACGTTACGCTGCAGATTTTCCAGCTGTGAAATCTCCTGAAGCAGCGGACGATGCCAAACAACTTTACCATACCCTTTGATTCCCAACTCTAGTTTTAGTGTTGACGCACATCCTGACTGAAAACTAAGTGCAAGAACACCAACAGGATTCTCTGTAAAGTACAAGCGTCTTGCTTTACCAGCTTTATCGAACGATATCGTGGCAATTGCATATACAGAATTGCGACTCAATGTCTCTTTTTCAGTAAAAGGTACTGTAACACGATAGCTAGTATTCGTTTCGATTGGTATGGTAATTTCATATTTCTTTAAGGCCGCACCATATATACGATTGTCAATTGCTGCCTCTGCCCTGTTTTCCGAAATAATAAACCTTGTCGTATCCTTACTTAACGGATCAACCGGAATCCACTTTGAGCCAATTACTGGCACCATGTTATTTTCATACAACTTCAGATAGTCTGCATAGTGCTTTAACACAAAGTCTACCGTATTGGGATACTTCTGCAATTCAGGTCTCCACTTTGTTTCCCACTCTAAAGAAACATATCCATCATAATTCACATTTTCGAGAAGGTCCAATAGGCTATTCAAAGGAATGGCACCTTCTCCAAGCGCAGTATGTCTGAATTCCGGAAACCCTGTTTCCAAGGTATCTATACCATCTTTCACATGGACATGAGCAATCCGTTCGCCCAATAGGTTCCAGGTTTCCTCCAACGCCTCTCCATATTCAATTGAGTGCATGACATCCCAAATGAACCTCAAATTTTTCCTCTTGACAATCTCATATATTCGTTTCATGCTTTTTCCAGTGGAATACTCGCTGTGCATTTCTGCCCAGATCTCAATTCCACTTGTGCTTGCTATATCACACAACTCAGCAAGAGCCTTTCCAATTTCGTTATCGTGTCCAGTACCGCCAAGAAATACACGAATAGCCTTCGCGCCAACACATTCAGCTTTCTGCACAACCCGCTTTCCTTCATTTATTTGATCCAGATTATACCCTCTGAACCACAAACCAGAGGCTAGATCAGTAATCGTTAGATTATCCATTGCAAAGCTATCTTTTAACCTTCGCAGTTCCTCTGGAGAATGCTTTCCTAGAATCCCACCGTCATCATCGATACGAATTTCCACACCCGTAATTCCATATCTTTTACAGGCTGTAGCTATCTCTTTGTAGTCAGCTTGCATACATGCTAATGTACTAAATGCCTTTTTCATACGTTTTCCTCCTGCAGTCCTACAATTTGTATTGCTCTCACAATCTGAACTATTATCCCCAAAAGATGTCTATCTTCTACTCTCCTCTATGAAATTTAGCCACACGTATATTTTTCATTCGAGCCTCTGTTTAATTAGGCATGGCACAAATACTAATAGGAGCAAGAGTTACTTCTATTATAAAGTATTGGTGCAATATGGGATCTTGCTCAGAATGTATACTATACCATAATGTCCCTATGAGATAAAGGTTTACTCATGTACTGATCCTATGTCCATATAGCCGTCACGATTGAGCTAATATGTTATATGCCTGCTACATTTTCTATGTATTACGCCCTAAATATACTTGGTGAGCATTGCCATCCGGATGTTGTATCTGGTTTATTCCACCATGATCATTTACATTATTCCTTGACTCACTCTTGTACTCAAAATACACTTTCTAATGTTTTAGTATATCATATAATTTACATCTACTGTTTGTCTATGTTGCTTTTGTTCAAAACTATGTAAAAACAGCTTCCTTCAATAGTTTTGTACATATATAAGACAGGTGCTTACCTCTAAAATGTAAATTTCGGCCCTAGAGCCACACTTGCACGGACTTTTAGCCACACCCTCTCGGGAAAATAGCCACACCGGCGCAGAGCAGAGCCACACCTATTTCGGAGAGCAGCCACAGTAGCCAGATGGGCTGTTACACCCCTCCGACTTTTTTAATCAAGTATTGTCCCAGCGGAAGATAATCTTTTTGGACTGCTCATAAATGTCCTGCTCGGTCCACTCATGGAAGGCATCGGGTTCATCCGAGAACAACTCCAGGATCTCCTGCTTGGCTTGCTCGACGTTTCGCTTGCCATCGAACCACCAAATGTACTTGGTGTCCAGTAACTTCCGGGTCAGGATCATCTCATCCCTCCCGGTTTCTCATGCCGTGGCGTTCCCGCATAGAGATCTTGCCATCAATCAGCACCTCATAGGCATTGTGGATAATTCGGTCCAGAATAGAACCTCATGTTCCATCAGCGGTGTTGCTTGACAACCGCTTTTCCGTTTTAACGTCTTTTGTGCTTTCGTAACCTGAGTACCTGCCACCTTCTTACTTCGTTTTTGATCCACCCGATTAAAGGTGAGATCATCGATGATCTGCGGGTATATTCCTTCTCCTGTGTACCGCCGATCCTGCAAGATTCTGGCCACCATGTTTTTGTTCCATGGCTTGTCCACATCGTAGTGAATTCCAGTACCGCCCAGGGTATCCGATAAATTCTTGAACGACGCTCCCTGTATGTACTGCTCATATATGTAAGCGACCCATCTGGATTCATACGGATCGATCACCACTTCCCCCTGTTCCATTCGGTATCCGAATGGCTGTGTTCTGTTTGTTCTCATTTACCTGACCGTCCTCTCTATTGTTTCAGGCAGTTCCAGACCATTCTTTAGTCTGAATCGGATTTTTGTATTGCTCTCTACTATGACCTTATCAATCAGTTCGCAGAACAGTTCCTCATCGAAACTCTCCAGCATGGCTGGTCCGGCATTGATGGCTTCCAGAAGCTGCTCTGTTGCTTCGATGATGCCATCGTCCTCCTGGTGCTGGAGTCTTTCTTTCTGTTGCTTGGCTTGGCGAAGCTGCTCTGCCAATTGATTGCTCTTTGCAATAAAAATGTCAGGGTCAACATTGCCGCTCTTTTGCATAACGGTCAACTTATGACTCTGGCTGATGATGTTCGATATTCTTTTGTTCAGTTCAATGATATCCGCACCCCATAGCTTCTGCCGGTTGTGGTTCGTATAGAGGTTTTTCAGCAGATAGGTGAAAATCTGCCGGTTATTACGCAAGTTGAAGTACAGCCGCAGAAATGCTTCCTTGATTTCATCCTCACGAATCTGGAGCATATCGCACTCATCGATATTGTTAAGGCGTGTCCGGCAAGCATACACATACCTGCCACTGGTTTGCTTTCTCCTGAATCCTGCCCCACATTTTCCGCATACAATCTTAGCTGCCATCGGAGAGGTCTGCACGGTATGCTGAACATGCCCTCTTGCTCTCATCTGCAGCAATGCCTGCACTGCTACAAATGCTTCCCGGTCAATAATTGTCGGATGGGCATCTTCTACATAGTACTGAGTGTACTCTCCCCTGTTACGCAGGCAACGTCTGGGTAGTTCTTCTGTCATATAGGTTTTCTGATTTAGGCAATCGCCAATGTACTTTTCGTTCTTCAGCATATTCACGATTGTTTGGTAAGACCATTTTCTTGCGGTAAGAACAGGATCGGATATGCTTCTGATCTTCAGTTCGTTGGCAATGTCCTCAGTGTTTCTTCCGGAGAGGTATTCAGAAAAAATCCATCTTACATAAGCTGCTTCTTCCTGACGGATTGCCAGTGTTCCTTTCTCCCACCTGTATCCGAATGGCACAGACGGTGCCGTATAGACACCTTTTCCCATTCTGGTACGGATGCCCCACTTCATATTTTTCGAAATGGATTCACTCTCTGCCTGGGCGCAGGATGCCAGAATAGCAGTCAGCATCTCACTGGTCACCATTCGGGTGTCGATGTTGTGTTCTTCGAAGAATACGCTGATCCCTAAGGCTTTCAGTTCCCGGATATACTCAAGGCACTCTTTCGTATTTCTTGCGAACCGGGATATGGACTTAACTAGGATCTTATCGATCCGTCCCTTGCGGCAATCAGACAGCATTCTCTGGAAGTCATCCCGCTTGGCGGCGGAGGTTCCCGTGATGCCCTCATCTGCATAGATTTCTGCAAGCTGCCAGCTGTCATGTTTTCTGATATAGTCATTATAATAGGTCTGCTGGGCAGCAAAGCTGTTGAGCTGATCCTCCGAGTCGGTACTGACACGGCAATAAGCGGCAACCCGCAAGACAACTGCCTCCGGCTGTAAAGCAGGAATATAGATTTGTTTTCTTGCAAGGTTGTCCTGTGCCGTTGCCAACGTTGCCACCTCCTAGATTAGCAACGCAACGATATCACACTCTCCCTTACAAAGCTATTCACACTAATGGACAATGAATTAGTCAACTAATTGGCAATTTTATATTCACACCAGTCTGCCTTGCAATCAGTGCGGCAATCCTGGTTGCTTCATTTTTTGTGCAGTATCCATCCCTCACCAGTTGACGAAGCAGCAGAACGGTACCGCAGTAATTTGCATTCACACTCATAATAATCTCCTATATGTAAAAACCGCCCTGCCGATGCTTTCGCAAAACGGCAGGGCGGTTCCTTCTGAAATTTGATTAGTAAATTACTTGCCTGTATTGTGTACCATATTCCAAATACATATTGCGTCTCGTTATTAAGCATTCTTGAATAACGCGATCAATAATACCGATTGCACTAACAATCGTTTTTTTCATTTCTCATACGTTTTACTTCAGATACTTTGCTTAAGCATCTCACATATCTGATCTGCTATCTGGCTCATTCCCAATGCGCTGGGATGTCCATTTTGCTTATCTATATCATGCAGCTTTACAGTAATCGCTCCGTAATGTTCACTCGAAAGCATGATTCCCTTTGTAATTTCAGGATGCAGCTCAGTATTTATGACTGTTACAATCTTGGATTTCTTATAAACTACAGAAAGCTGATCAAGAACATAACAATAAGCCGGAAGCACACATTTAACATCATCTTCGGTCCAGCTTTCATATTGCACTTGCCCAACTTCCCTACCAAGCCAACTGTCATTGGTACAGCCAAAAACAAAAATAAAGTCTGGCTGCAGTTTGTCATCATTGCAGAAAGAGTAATGGACTCGCTCAACAAATGAGGATGACAGCGGTTGGAGCTCTCGAACGCAGGTACAGACAGTAGCTCCGGAATAGCTGTCATTGACCAGCAATCGCATTCCTTGATGATTGATTAATTTGCCCCACCAGGTATCTTCAACATAAATAACATCGTCTACCAATTCAGGATTAGGATAATAGCAATCATATTCTTTCGGGACAAAGCCCTTAAAAGTTGAGTAACTATCTCCGATAATACTGAATGTAAGCCCTAACAACATGATTAAACCCCCATTAATATCTGTTTCTTGCTCAAAGTCATTTTATACCTATATACGATGGTGCAGGGTCCTAACGACCTGCGCCCCAAGAGTAGGTACAACCGGCCCATTCCTACGGGGCATCCATTACCCCCCAGCTTTGTTCTACAACTGAAAACCGTAACAAGAACTGGCCGACTAATATGTACCAGAATTTCATCTCGATTTATGCTTCCCCCAAATCTTCAAAAGTATCTTACCGTTTAGATATGCGGCTGAAGCGAACCAAATTCCAAACCATAAAATACTCCACCGAAGAAATGCCATAGGAGAAAGCGTAAAAAAAAGAATTGGAACCAGATTCACTAAAATCATGACCAACGAAGCCGGCAAATGAAGCACAAAGAGAGAGAGAGCCGTGCTCAAAAGACCTTTTCCTCTCATTTCAAAGCGGGCAATCAGCGGGAAAAGATAGGTCAATATCGCCACATCCATCATCAAGGCCAACATAAGCATAACCCACTGTAATATTTTACCGCCGTTTGTTAATAAGAAAAACGTATCAAATATCAGCAGAATCGATATTAGAAACAGAGGGATCCAAAGTAGTGTGGTCTGTTTGAAATTTACACGGAAGGCATGAAAAAAAGGTTGCAATACCGCATCATTTCCTTCCACCTGATACTGAAAGATCGTATAATAGAGCGCTGTTGTCGCTGCTCCAGCGGTAAAAATAGGAAGGCAACAAATCAGCCATAAGATGTTCAACATTACAAGATTAGTTATTAGTGCAAGCTTTTGAACCCATGGTGAATCCCATTTGAGCAGTTCCTTCATTAAAATACTCCTTTGTCTGCAGCTTATTTTCTTGTCATCGAATTAATCTATCAGCTTATCCAACGCACATCGATGAAATCTTGCATTCTGCACTTGGTTGTGCAAAAAATTATGGGTATCTGCAAAAGCATTGGTCTTGTAGAGCATCAAATAAGCGGATATAATTAGTACATCATTCACCAAAACTCGATATCACAACTCTGCGTATATGAGACAATTGACCTATATCAAAAGAAAGGGATCGACTTCATGATGAACATTGGTATTATCGGAAGTGAGAGTTCTCACGCAATGCAATTTGCAAAGTATTTTAATCTACCCGATCCGCAAACTGGAAAAATACGCCACAGTAATATTCGTGTAACATCAATCATGGGAGACGCCGAATCCGCAAAAAAAACAGCAGAGGACGCACACGTTGAGAATATTGCAGAAACGGTTGATGAATTACTAGCCACTGTGGATGCAGTAATGATCACCAGCCGTCGTGGCTCCCAACATATGGAACAAGCTCTCCCTTTTATCCAAAAGCAGGTTCCGATCTTTATTGACAAACCCTTCACTTCTAATCTCCCGCAGGCGCAAGAGTTCGCAGAGTTACTCCATAAAGCTGCATGTCCTGTTCTAGGTGGTTCCGGCTGTAAGTATTGTGCAAGTGTTCACCGCATCAAAACTACCGTCCAAAAGCTGTTAGTAGAAGACAGTTTATTGACTGCATCTTTAAATTTTGCAATTATGATGGACAGTCCTTATGACGGTTTTTATTTCTATGCCCCTCATTTGGTTGAAATTTGTCTGGAAATATTTGGTGCAGAGATTCAGGCCATACAAGCTATTAGAACCGAAAAAAGTCTGGTAGCCAATCTTCAGTATACCAATTTCATTGTATCTCTGCATTTTGTGACAAATGTGTGGGAAAACACCTGTACCCTGCTCACAACAAGCGGCCCGCAGGTCATGACTCTGGACATCTCTGATTGCCTAACAGAAGAGGCCGAGCGATTTGCTCAACTTCTACATCAAGAAATCCAAAGTACGTCCTACGACGAACTAGTCCGTCCAATTATGCTGATTGATGCTATTCTTCGAGCAGAATCCAACGGCAAAACGATACCATATCCGCTATAATAAGTCGGATGCCACGCACCTGTGTGGCATCCAACTTTTTTACATGTCGAGCGTACCAATAACAATATACCGAAAAAGTGAGAAGCTGTATATCTGTTTCTCATTATTAGTATCTATCAACTTGCACAGACCATTCCAGATCTCTTTAGGAAACAAACCACACTTCTACCAGATGGGGTTTGTCATCTCGGAAGTCTGGAAGAATTGATCCTTCCAGTTTTGCACCATCTACGTAGATCACAGGAGTACCTTTCTCCAAGTGATTCTGATTGTGGTAACGTATGATGTAGTCCGCGCCACGGAAAGAGCGGGTCATTTCCGCACTTTCCCAGTCAGCCGGGAAATTCGGCTGCAGCCGCAGGCCCGCATAATCCCGCTTTACACCCAATATACCTTCATACAGGCACATCATTGCCCATGCGGAAGTACCTGTTGTCCACGACCAATAGGAGCGTCCGTAATACTTAGGATGGGTAGAATAACAGTTGGTGAATACATATGGCTCTGCACCGGACTGGCTGCTGGGATTCTTGTCACTGTCGGGCATGATCTTCTTCAAAGTGCGGATGGCCTCCGTACCTCTGCCCAGCTTGCAGTCCATCAGGATCTTGAAACCGGTGGCATGGCAATAAACACCGCCGTTTTCAAATTCGCCGGGTAGCATACCGGACATTCTACCTGTATTGGGAGAATACTCGGTATAGGGCGGGTGATTCAGAGGGAAGCCAAAGTCATGTTCCATGTTGTCAACCGCTGCCACTAGACTAAGGAGCCTGTCCTCGGGAACCACATCGCCAAGGACTGCCCAGGTCTGTGCATTCAGATAAATGTTACTACCCTGGCTATCTTTAGAACCGATGTTTTCTACCGTGCTCAGTGCCCGCATGTACCAGTTTCCATCCCATGCTTTTTCATTGATATCTCGCACAAGGATTTCCCGTTCTTTAAGCAGGAAAGCGGCATATTCTGCATCGCCGGTTTGTTCCATAAGGTGTGCCAGTTCCTTCAGCGCCAGCGCAAACTGATGGGACAGCATGACGGACTCCGCATCCGGATCCGTGGTAATATTCAGGGCATCATTCCAGTCCGCAAAGTAGATCTTCACCAGACCGTTTTCACCCTTGTCCCGGATCAGGCAATCCACCGCAGCCTTCACATGCTCCAGAACCGTTGCCTTGCCGCCATCCTGCCATTCCAATTCGGTTTGCAGGATGGAAAAATCGCCGGTTTCCTTGATCAGCTCACAGACAGCCCAGATGATCCAGAAAGGCTGGTCGGAATAGCGGGTATCATCATATGGATACCATGTCAGCACCGCGTGACCGTCCCGGAACTGATGGCGCATACATTCCAGAATTTCTTCCTTTGCCTTTTCCGGGCGGTAATTCAGCAGAGCGACTGCGATCTGCAGATTATCCCGGACACCCTTCTTACCGACGATGCAGCAGTCGATCTGCTTTTTCAGCCAGTAATTCATGATGTGGTTGATCTTGTCATCGGGGGTATGGGCAGACAAGGAAGCATACTTATCCATGTTGTGGGCAATTGCCTGCCGGAATGCCTGCTCCACATTTTCTGCGTCCGCAAAATGCTTGCGGATATCCCGTGCTTCTTCGATGCTTTCGCTGACACCGAAAACCATTTGAATCTGCTTTTCTTCACCCGGCTGCAGGGTGATCTTATGCTGCAGCACACCGCCCACGATGAACAGCGCCGCGTCGGAATTGGTACAATCCTTGCCGCTGACCAAGATTTCCGGCTGCTGGAACAGGGCATAGGCGGATGCATCCAGCTTGGTGATGGAGCCCGTTGCGCCACAGAACTTTGCCAGATCGCCGTCGTAGGCATAGACCGGCTCAGAGGAGGCCAGATAGGCATTGTAACGCTTGTGGGGTGCAAAGGGATGCCGGGAGGCACAGTAGATGCCGTTCAGTTCCTTATCAAAGGTGGTTTCGATACAGCGGTACATTTCATAGTACCGGGGATAGGAGAAGCCTTCCAGTTCAAAGGTCACCGTGCTAAAGCTGCTGAGTGTTCTGACTCTGCCGGAATCATTCTTCAGGGTAATCGTCCAGACCTCATGGTATCCGTCGTGGGGCACAAAGAACCGCCAGGAACCACGGATTTCTTGACAGGAAGATTCCACAGTGGAATAGCCAATGCTATGACAGCAGCTGTAATCCTCCACCTCCGTCCGCACCGGACCTGCGCCGATGTTCCAAACCTTGCCGCTTTCCTCGTCCCGGAGGAAAATGTACCTCGCATCATTGTTATTGATCATGCACATATCGGCTTTTTCGTTCAAATAATAGCTTCTGCCGTGACCCATCTGGGAAATCTGGGCGCAGTAGCCTTTTTCGCTCCACAGATAGTTAAACCAGTATCTGGGAGGTTTCGGATCGAGTATCTGGCAGCACATACCAGCATCTACAAAACGGTACATCTCTTTTTTCATCGTTTTACCTAACTTCCCTTCATTTCCTTATAAATAGTTCTAACTCATAGGATTTGTTATCGAATTCTTTTAGATAGATATCATAAAGTTTGGTTGACACTTATCCAGTAATGCTATTCCATAGATCAAAGTAGTCTTTCTTATCTTTTATATCGCTATCTCGCATCACTCCAGCCCCCCGTTCCGCACGATTTACCAATAGATCAATAACCGTTGCAGCCATCAGTTTTGCAGGGAGTATATATGCCTGGATCTTATCCGTAATACGAAAATCCTTGCTATGCGCTGCGCCGGCAAATCCTGTAATGGTAGGCTGAATCACAGGAATCAAATATGACAAATCGCCCATATCTGTGCTGCCGCAGAAAACATGACCATGCTCTACACTAAGCTCAGGTGCGATTTCCTTTGCGTTTTTTTCAAACAACTGTGACATTGCAGCGTTTTGCTTCATAGGCAGATAGCCGGGGATATCCCGGATATCCACTTCCGCACCAACCATAAAAGCCTCAGCTCTTTCTACGCTAATTGTAGCACCTCTATATTTCGCCAAAGCTTCCAAAGCCTCTAAAGAACGAGAACTAGGGAACCGCCTTAGTTGAGATTGATAACACTCCATCGCTCTCAATTTCATTTTTATTCCATCTTGACTACAAGGAATGAATACCGTGGGAATAAAAGCATCATCCGCATAAGGAGCAGCCCATTCCGTTTCAGATAACGTTTCATAGGTATAAACTCGCTTAACCGTATAATCTCCAACAGGACGACAAGCGACTAATACACTGTCAAAGACCATCCGATGATCTTTATGAATATCTCCTCTATGGGGAATAAACACAGTATCTATTTGATTTTCGGATATACATTTTGAAACTTCACGAGACATGATATAACCTGGATATTGATCTAATGCAGGAGCCGGAAAATCAAAGAAAAAGGTCTGTTTTACACCTAGTAAACGATGAGCCTCCAGTGCCTCTGTTCTAACACGCTGAATACCTTTTTCGGAAAAAATATTTGGATCAGATTTACTGGCATTTGTCATAATCAGCACATACACATTATGACCTTCTTGTATCATTTTATAAATAGTTGCCCCACAACCCAATATTTCATCATCCGCATGAGGTGCTACAACCAATATATTCTTAAACACGACTACTCAGTTAAATATTTATTAATAATATTATAAACATATTCAATCTCATTCTTCCCATAACGCTGATCAATCGGTATAGGGATCATATAAGAGGATAGATAATACTCAAAAGATGTAGAATCAGTTTCCTTAAGCAAATAATTCCACCAACGTCCGGTATAAATTTTCTCTTTACTTAAAAGATCCACCATATCAGATTTCTCTACAACTAATGGATAAACAAATGGAACACAATTATCATCGAAATATATATGAGGATTGATTTTATTCATAGAAGAATATAAATCAGATGCCAAATTAAAATTTTCAAATCTTTTATTTTTAATATAACCATAAGGAGCATTTTTAAGTATAGCCCGAGAAAGAATAGACATTCTAGAAATGTTAGACATATCTAGACGCTTCTCATTTAATTGTCTATATTGATAAGCAGAATTGCAACCCACTTCTATTCTTTGTAATAAGAAACCTGCTGTCTCAGAAGATAAATCTTGATCATATTCATCACTAAACCTTACAGCATCTGGGCCTACCACATAACAGCCATCAGGAACGCCTACAAACTTTCTGGGAGAATAGACATTATAGACTCCATTTATAGGTTTTGCGAATAGAGATTGGGCATTGTCGATGATAACATTTTTATACCCCTCAATCAATGATAACATGTGCTCTGTAGACATAAGGCCAAAATAATTCACAAACACTATTGCGGTATCATCACCTTGAGAAATATCAAGAGGCATAAAATCCTTATCTATATGATAATAATCAACTTTAAGACCTTTGCCAAGAAGAAAATCACGAACCGTAAAGCACTCATAATAAGGCAAAAGGACTTTATTTACATTTAGAAGTCTACAACAATGATAAATACCAGCTCTATTAAGATTTAACCTACAAACTTCAGAGCCATCAAACAACTCACCAGTATCACGTAAGTCTAATTCCAAAAAACTACCTATTTCCATTTATAGCATCAACCTTATCAACTACATACTCAAAATTAAATCCACAATTAAAAATATAATCAAGAACAGACATATTCTCTATAAAATCACCCCATAACTGAGGATACTCAATAGGAGAATAATCCATATATTCTAATTTTAATCCTCTTTCATTAAAATGGGATTCATCTTGATATACTCTAGCACCATTACCCGAAATATATGTAGTAGCTCCAACTTCCAATGACAAATCAATTACACGCTCCTCTCTTTTAGCATGAGAAAGCAATTCTGAGGATCTAAATATTTTAGGTTTAATACCAAATTGATTGGAAATAAATGTATTTAATGCTATATTCAAATCTGCCACATTGGAGTAGTCATTTAGATATACCTCTTTTAAAGATGGATAAATATCAGAAAAGAAAGGAGCTTTCTTATAATTCATCTCTATTGTCTTAAGATGCCTTTCCTTCCATTTCAATTCATCTTTCGGTCTCACATGATTAATAGGATCACCAAATTTCATTTCTACGGGAAACTTTACACGCAAGACACCTTGAGGTGTCTTGATCTTATTAAAATTGTGAGCCGCTTCATTCGAGAACTGAGCATCATCCAAGTATATAAACAAATCAGATTTATACATCTTGTAAAAGAATCCCAAATATGGAATATAATCAGGCTGATGTATTGCTACTTTCATAAGCATTATTTTTTTCTGTTTTTTCTTCAGATAAAGACTTTCTTACATATTCGCCATAATTATCATTTTTCCTATGGATTAAAAGTCTAAACGTTCTAAACAATATTTTTAAATCAATAAAGAAGGAGCAATCTTCACCATACTCCGCTTCCCACTGTAGTTGTTCATCCCAAGTTGGAGTAGGATTATCCTTTAAAACTTCAGGAGGTAACAAACCTCCTCTCACTTTAAATCTTTTTTTCTCATAATCAGAAAAATATATATTGTATTTAGAAGGCATTGGTCTTGGCCCTATGATAGCCATGTCTCCGTTCAAAATGTTTAATAACTCTGGTAACTCATCTAAACTGGTATTTCGTAACCAACTGCCAAATGAAGTTTTTCTCAGTTCATCCGGCAATAGATTCCCATCTGAATCAGTTTTATTAGTCATTGTCCTAAATTTCAATAAACTAAAAGAACGTCCATTCAAAGTTGAACGCTCTTGTATAAAGAAAATTGGAGATCCTAATTTTATCCTTACTAAAATAGTAAGGATAAGATATAATGGCAACAAAAATAATATTCCCAATAAAGACAAAGTAAGATCTATAAATCTCTTTATATATCTATACATAATTACAAAATAAAGATTATTACTTTTTCGACAACTCTCCAAAATTCACAATACGACCTTCTTTATTTATACTAATGCCTGTTCTAATTACACGAGCAGGATTACCAGCGACCATAGTATTATCAGGAACATCTTTTGTAACAACAGAACATGCTCCAACCACACTCATATCACCTATTCTAACACCAGGCATAATAAGAGATCTACTTCCTATTAATGAATTAACACCAATATAAGTATCCTTCTTTAAGCCTCTCCATGCATCGTGACACAAAATCTCAGCACCTGCAACAATATGAGCACGATCTCCAACATGCAAGCCTTTAGGATTAACACTCTTATCCAATATAGCCTTATGAGAAATCATCACATCTTTCCCTATATCCATTTTGTATATTATCCGTAAATAAGCTGGATATAAAGACTTTGTCAACAATTTCCAAATTAGAACTCTTATTTCTGTAATTATCATTATACTTATTATTTTTTCACTAAAGATCTATATCTTTTTCATAATCACCATTTCTGATATAACCATCGGTTTTGTCTTCATCCACATGGTTCCCCAACTCAATCCCAGTCCAAAAGAAGACATTAACAGTGTCGTTTCTTTCGTCCTAAGTTGATCTGCAATCCTTGTTACCATCAATGACGGAATCGAAGCTCCTCCTAAGTTCCCAAACTCTTCCAAATTGTAAGGAACTTTCTCTTTGGGCAACTTCAATTTCTTCACGATACGATCCACGATCATCTTGTTCGCCTGATGAATCAAAAAATAATCTATATCTGTTTCACGATTGATATTATAATCCGCAAAGAAAGTCTCAACGGATTTAGGAGGACGAGATATGGCAAATGAGAAAACATTCATACCATTTATCAACGTATGAATAGGCGCACGCACAATACCATTACCAAAATCCTCATATTCAAAAGAGGCAGGAGTAGCCGGATGACGAAAACCACCATGAGGGGTCATCAGAGCCTCATATCCTTTTCCGTAGGTATGGAAGTCTACTACAATATCGTTAGCGGTCTCATCATATTCCAATGCGATCGCTGTACCGCAATCTCCAAATAAAGGTACACGGCTTTTGTCTTTCACGGAACCCATTCGCAAGGCCGTATCCCCTATAAGTAGTAACGCACGCTTCACATTACCCACTGTCAACAGATTACCGGCAACCGTTATGGCATACATACAACCACAGCATCCCATGGGTATATCCATACAGAAACAATTTTCCGACAAGCCAAGCCTATCCTGTAGCACACAAGAGGTCGGGGGAGTACGATAATCGCCTGTAACAGATTCAAACAACAGTACATCAATACTATCTTTCTCCCATCCTAATTCCGTCAACAACTTTTCTGCGGCAGCCTGACACATATCCGATGCACACATGGTATCCGGAGCTATATGCCTGCGCTTTATACCGACCGTATTATCAAATACCTCCGCTTCCTCTTGAGAAAGAAGTCCTAATTCGGAAGTTGTTACCACATTCTTAGGAACAGCCATAGCCACTCCTTTCATGCCAACATTCTTAATTTCCCACCTTGCCATAAGTCCAACCGTTAAAGCCCAACATCGTATCTCTTCAAGATCTCACGTCCCTTTCCATACGAAGTGAACTCCATGATATCCTCTGGATCAAACATCACATCAAAAGATTCCTCCAGCAATGCGATGATATTTAGTTGATGAACCGAGTCCCACGTATCTACGCTCTCTTTGGAAAAATCATCATTCAAGGTAGAAGCGTTCACCCCAAACACTTCCACAAAAGCATTATTATACTGATCAATATTAGCCATCACTATTTATTTTTATACATTCAACTTACTATACAATATCTTTCCGGCCTCATTTTTGGGTATCTCATCGATCACCCTAACCTCAAAGGCTGAAGCCACAAGCCTTGTCTTTTCTACCAACACCTCCTTTACCTCCGTCGCATATTTCCCGTCGGTCAAATAAACAGTCAGCTTCTCATCCGTTCCTACGCAAGCACATTCCATCGGATATTTACCTTTAATGATCTGCTCACACTCATCCAATCCGATGCGCATACCGAACAGTTTCAAGAAACGTCCCATGCGCCCCACTATGTAGTAACAGCCATCCTCATCCCGATAAGCCAAATCACCGGTACGCATAAAACCATTGCGTTCATCACCCAGCGACAGATCTTCCCGACTACGGGCATATCCCATCGTCACATTTTTACCTCGATAACACATCTCACCTTCGGTATTGGCCCCCTCTATACGATTTCCCTCACTATCTATCAACGACAACTCTGCATTAGGTACAGCTCTGCCTATACTGCCGACTTTCTCAATGGCCCATTCCGCAGGTAAATAAGCCATACGAGCAGTCCCCTCCGATTGCCCATAAGTCGCGATCCAGCGTTTCCCGTTGTCACGACAATATTCGGCAAACTTCAAATTCAACTGACGAGACATTTTACCACCACCTTGAGTAAGTAAGGTCAAGTCTGGCAAATCCATCCGGAAAAAGCGCATTAAGTTCAATATCTCAAAACTGTAAGGCACTCCCGTAAAACTAGTTGCCCGTTGTTCCTTCATAAAGTTCCAAAAAGCCTTGTCCGTCATGCTCTGATTCGTTATCAATACAGTAGAGCCCACATACAAATGACTGAATACGACTGACAATCCCATCGTATAATACAAAGGCAACACCAGCAATGGCCTGTCATTAGACGTAAGCCCAAAGAAAGTCGATATATTCAAAGCTGCCGCCTCTATATTCCCGTACTTATGGCGTACCAACTTAGGACTTCCCGTAGAGCCGGAAGTAGGTAACAAGTGAGACAAGTCGGCATGTAGCGTACAAGGTCCCATACCTGTATGCAACAACGTATAGCCATAGCACTCACACACAATCTCATATCGCAATGCGGATGCCATTCTTGTAGGAAGACACACATAAGAAGGACGGTATATTTCAAACAAATTATGATAAAGCTCCTCTTCGATATGCGCATTCAATATCAAAGGCACATTACCCGAATTAATACAACCCATACTCCACGCTATTCCCCCTACATTGTTTTCTGTCAACAAAAACAATAAGGAACGTGCAGAAAGCAAAGATCCGATTCTCTCAGAAAAGGATAACAATTCCCCATACCTCAAGACAGCCCCTGAAGCATCTATTGCGGCAACCGCAGAATGCGACCGTTCATTTAAACCCAATATCATCTGATTATTTATTCTAAATGGAAGCGCAACCATCCACGCCCAATATCTGGCCGGAAATATAGGAAGCCCTGTCAGAAGCCAGAAAAGCACAAGCGTTTGCCACATCTTCCGGTGTACCCAAACGTCCCAACGCAATCTTCCGAATACGTGTATCTATTTTCTCACCACTCTCTTCATACAATTCAGAGAATCGTTCCGTCTTCACAATACCCGGCGCTACAGCATTGACTCTAATACCAAGAGGAGCCAATTCCTTTGCGGCCGATTTGGTAAACGCCATAATAGCCCCTTTGGTAGCCGAGTAGGCAGACTGGCCGGGAGACCCCAATACAGCCGTAACAGATGCGATATTCACAATCGATCCACCGCCATTGCGAGCCATCAAACGAGATACCAACTGCACCATTTCTATGACCGCAATCACATTTACCCGGAACATCAGTTCTGTTTCCGGTCGAACAATCATGCCGATTTTCTTATTAAACACCACACCGGCATTATTAACCAGTACATCAATACGACCTTCTCGTTTGAATATCGACATAAAAGCAGACTTGACAGCTGCAGCATCCGTCACATCAAAATACAACGGAATCACACGGGTATCTTGCACTGCCGCACATTGTTTTACCCATACATCCATGCTCCCTTCTTGTCGGTCACAAGCATATACAATAGCACCATCACCAGCAAAACGTTCGGCTATCGATTTTCCGATGCCCTGTGCAGCACCAGTAATGATACATACTTTATTCTCTAAAAATCTTCCCATCTCAACTCAATGTCATTCCTCCATCCAATTTAAGGGATATGCCTGTCACCCAAGCAGATGCATCAGACAATAAATATATAATAGCCCAAGCAACCTCTTCAGGTTTTCCATATCTTTTAAGTGGATATCTTAACTTATCAGCCTCATATTGTTCTAGCGTCAACTGTCCTCTATTCAAAATTCGAGTTTCAACCATTGCAGGATTAACACTATTACATCTAATACCCTTTGTGGCAAGTTCCAAAGCCGATGAGCGCATATATGCATCAATGCCACATTTCGTAATCGAATAAATAGCATTTCCCATAGAAACACGGTAAACACCCGCAACAGAAGAAGTAAAAACAATAGAGGCCTGAGATTGAAATTTCTTTTGCTTCAGAATTTGCTTGATTAATAAGACAGGAGCCATTAAATTAATCTGTTGCATTTCTTCTATTTTTTTAGTAGTAACAAATTGAATTGGAGTTAGTCCCACAATTCCAGCATTACTAACACAACCATTAATTTGCGGAATCTGATTAACTAAATCTTTTATGCCATCCTCCGTAGACAAATCTGCCACGATTTGCATATGTACTTTATTTTTAAAACCCTCCAATTTTGCAAAAGTTTCTTTTAAACGCTCCTCATCTCGTCCTGTTATAATCAACGACGCCCCCATTTTAGCACATTCTATGGCTGTCGCTCTTCCTATCCCTGAAGATGCACCAGTAATAAGAATGACTTTACCTTCTAAAGAAAAAGGATTATACTGATACATATCTACAATTCTATCAAATTTGATAATACAAGATTTTTTGTCGTAAAAGCAACAGTACCCCAAGAAAGCCCTACTCCAAAGCCACAAGCAATCCAATTAGTTTCTTTTTTTTCTACTTTTCCTCTTGTCTGAGTTAATATTGTTAAAGGAATTGATGCTGAAGAAGTATTTCCAAACTCGGTCAAACTATATGGGACTTTATCTGAGTCCAATTGCAATTTCTTTCTAATTTTTTCATTCATCATCAAATTAGCCTGATGCAATATAAAATAATCATAATCAGAGATTTGTTTTCCACTAAATTCAACTATTTTCTTTATAGACTTTGGAGCAACAGAAATCCCAAAAGCGAAAACATCCATTCCTTTCATTCTTGTTTGAAGTCGATGCACTTTCTTTCCATCTACATCTTCCATATCAAACGATTTTAATGTCACAGGATTTCGACTACCACCATCAGGTATAATAATAGCATCATATCCACTGCCGTCAGTTCCAAAATGAAAAGTGAATCTATCACTCTCATTTCCTGTATACTCTAAAGCTGTTACAGTTCCAGCATAACCAAACAAGGGATCAAATTCACAAAGTGCCCTTTTTCTCGCATCACCAACTAACAATAACGCCTTTTTTATACCACCTTGAGATAATATTGCAGCCACAGAGCTCAAACCATATACCCATCCTGAACATCCAAGAGAGATATCTATCGCATAGCATTCTCTACTTAGCCCCAGTCGTTCCTGTAAAATACAAGACGTTGCTGGAAGAATGTAATCAGGATGTTGAGACACAAAAAATAAAGCACCGACATCAGTCTTATTCCATTCCAAATCATTAATCAACTTTTCCGCTGCATTATAGCACAGGTCTGATGCCGTATATTCATTAGAAATATGTGCACTTTTTATACCTGTCTTTTCTGCAAAATTGGAAGAGTCATAATCTGCACTTTTTACACTGTCTTCAACACGTATTACTTGCTTTGGAACACACGCTGAGATGCCTGCAATACGCACTTTAGTGATATCAAATAGTGCCATATTTCCCTTTTACAATATTAAATAGCTCCTCAATCGTCTCTGCTTGACGCATATCATCCCCTTTCAACGTGACATCATATTCTTCATCAACCATCGCAATAATTGAAAGCGCTATTAATGAACTCCATTCATCTAATTCTCTAAATTTAGTAGAAGCAACAAATTCAGTTACATCTGTTTCATCAAATTGTTCTGCAAATTTCACAATAAAATCTTGTATTTCCATGACAAATAAATATTTAATTAATAAATAAAGTCATAAACGTTTTGCAGGATTACCATAGACAGTAGTTCCTGCTTTTACTCTCTTTATAACAAAGCTACAAGCCCCAACATGTGCTTTATCTTCTACAACAACTCCATGATTTATAATAGCCGAAGTGTAAATATCAGTTGCATTACATATTTTAGTTCCTCCCACACATGTTACGTGTGTATCTATTCTATTCCAATCACCAATAATGACATCATGTCCAATCACTGTATGAGATTGAATTAAATTGTAATTTCCTAATACAGAATCCACTCCTATACTTGTAAAAGCCCCAATGACATTTCCTTCACCCATTCTAACATTATGACAAATACGAGCTGTATTATGAATCAATGATATAAAAGTAGCACCTCTATCTATAAGTTGCTCTATACATCTTTTACGAGACTCTCCTCCAATAGAGCAAACAAAAACATCATCATTTTGTGGCACATAATCTGATATTTTTCCTATTATTGGGGGATAATTATCAAAGTAATTAAGCGCATCTAAGTCATCATCAATAAATCCTTTAACAACAAAATCAGTTTCATACCCAAGACAACTTTCTGCCATTCCACAGAGAGTTCTTCCTAATCCACCTGCAGCAATTATTATAAGATTTTTCATTATTATTCAATTTGCATTTACAGAATTTTAAACTTAAACAAGATCCTTAAAAAAAGATATAGCAATTTAGGAGAAGCATATAACAATAAAAAATAATATTTTTCATCACTTCCCCACGAAGTCATTTTTATCCTTTTTTTAATATAATTTCTCACCAAAGAATCCGCATACACACATTCTATTAAACTAACAGATTCACTTAATGACACTTTTTTAACATATTTATTAAACGCAAAACTATTAATTAACAAACAAATAGAATATACAAAACATCTGCTAGAAATTATTTCACGTTTATACTTATAGACTCGTTCATTTATACTATATATTGTATCAACAATTAACGAATCTACCTCCACATTTAGTTTTTTAGTTGCAGAACCTACATGTCGAACATAGTTATAATAAAAACCATCTGTAACATATATTTTGCAAGAATTACACATTGCGTTAATAAAAAAATCAAAAACCTCACCTACTTTAAGATTTTCATTAAACCGAACGTTTTTAATTGTTTCCCTCTTATACAATTTAGGTGTAATTGGCAAACGTTCAACCGTTATTAAAAACTCCTCAATATCATATAATCCAACAGGAATATTATGTAAACATTTTTGTTTGAATCCATTTACTATACTATAAAAATTAAAAATCAGAATATCGACATCATATCTACATGCTAACAAATACATTTCTTCGCACCAACCTCTATCAATAAAATCATCAGGATCCAAAAAATACACATACCTACCGCTGATAATATCAAGAGCATCATTCCTAGCCTTAGATACACCTTCATTAGGCTTATCTATAACAATAACTCTTTTATCTTCTTGTTCAAATTGTTTTATATAATTCCAAGTACTATCAGTTGACCCATCATTTACAAATATGAATTCCACATCATCACATGATTGCGCCCTTAAGCTCTCTATACATTTGGAAATATATTTTTCAGAATTATAACACGGAATAATAACACTTATTTTCTTCATATAGACATAAAATAAAATGGTTCATTTTTTATTGTAGCAATAAATAGTATCAGTAATAATATCATAACTATAAAAAAGACAACAGCATTAACAGTTAATCCTCCTTTTTTATATAAAAAAAACAATAAATACGCTATAATTATTAACTTACATCCCCTAAAATAGCGAAATGGTCTAGCTAACACCAAATTATTAATAAAAAGAGTTTGAAGTACAGTACCAAAAAAATACAAATCATATACTATATTAAATTTCCTTCCACAATAATAGCATTTCATTTTTTTATAATATGATACAATAATCAAATCCAATAAAATAAAAACATACATACTTACACCTATTTTCGTAATATCCGCAAATCTTTCAAGCACATCTTCAGTATACATTTCATACCCAGAGAGTGTAGCTAAATAGAATATATCATCATTTATATATGTCAACAAATCAACATTATATATAGCAACATAAGCCACAACAAAAAGTAATAAATATTGGACATTAACACTATTAAAATAGTGATCTTTTTTTAGATATAGAAAATAAAACGGGAATAATATAACAGCAGAATAATGAAAACCAACAGAAATCAACACAAGAGTAAAGAATCCTACAATCCTCTTATCTATAACACAAGTAATAGCACATAAGAATATACAACCTGCAATATCTTGTCGAATACCATTCATCCAATGAATAAAGAATTGACCCATAAAAAGAGATACAATCAAAGCTGGATATAAGAATTTACAGTCTTTCATAAAATAGAAAAGACAAAACACTTGAATGAATGCACAAACCGCAAAAAAAACGATTGGATGTACACCTGCATTACTAAGCGTATCACGAATTAATGCGAACAAAGGTTCATATTCCTTATGAAGAAATGGATTTATATATCCATCTAAATAAGCTAAATGATCTTGACCGACATCGTATCGCATTCCAAATAAAACAGCAAAAGAAAGGAGCATAAGGATTATCTCCCATCTAAAAAACAGATTTTTATGTATAGTTACATGCTCTCTATAAGATGCAATAGAAGCACAGCAAAACATAAAACACATTATAAATGTATAAATAAATACTGAAAGCACGATATCAAATTATAACAGGTTATCCTTAAGAATATTTTCATTTACCGCTACATCCATACCGTCAGCCATTCAACGCCTCTCGCAAAAAATCAAGACTCTTTTCACGCCACTCCTCCAACTTACCAGAATGATATTTTTCTAACAAATCAGCAAAACGAACACCACCTCTTCTCTCATTCACAACACAACGGAAAGGTTTTTCGAAAATAATAGAGAATACTGTTCCATGAAATGAATCCGTAATTACAAAACTAGCATCACGAAAAATAGCGATCCATTCCTCTACTGTCAGCTTGGCCTGTCCATAAGCGGAATAACGAAGGATAGGCAATCCTCTTTTTTTCGCCTCTTCTGTGATTATCAGATCTACTTCCTTTGCGGAATCTAGCACATAAGCAGCAAGATATCTCTTCTTAAAAACAGGAACTTTCATACACAACTCCGCATATGTCTCCTTTCTAACAAGTAACGTGGGATCGAGTACTGCCACAGCATCTATTCCCAAATATCTCTCGCAAAGAGCCACTCCACTTGTCTCTCGCACAGATACGGCATCAAAAAGCTGAGCTAAAGAGGAACAAACGGAGGTTTGTTTTTCTGAATATTCCCAATAGTCTACGCCAAAAGAAGCAGCATAGGCAACCCTTTTTCCCGAAAAATTCCTCGCAAAATGCAAAAACATATCCGACAAACGATTCACATTATATATCGGACGCCACGTTTGATCACTACCTACCAACAATGCTTCTAAACCATATTCTCTAATCATCTCCATCGAATAATTTCTACAAGCAGGAGTCTTGATAATATTTTTACTCACAAATTCCTCAAATAGCGGCATCCTCCTCTCTCTCCATCTCTTAAATCTTCTCCTGCGTGAAGGAATAAACCAAAGAAGCAAGGATTTGATCGTAGAAAGAATAAATCTTCCAATCGAAGGACGAGGAAGGATGTCAATAGTAATCGGCTCATGCCCCAACCGAATCAAGATCTGCTGCAAGGCCCAATTCTGTAAAACTCCGCCATAATTACCTCTAAGAGGTTGTGTCAATATTCCTATTTTCATGATCCATATTTTTATCTTCTTTCTTATTTTAGTTAAAACAGGATAAACAAGTTCTTCTTTCTCAATCTTATCAGGTCAAGTAAGTAGTGGAACTTTCACACTCTCTTCTCACAGAACTGTGCTTGACAGTCTCCCGTCACACAGCTCTTCGTACTTAACTCATTTGTTATATGTTTATAATTCAATCGACACGCTTCATATACAACTTATGTCCACACGTACAATGAACAAGATTGGATTCTTTTGAGCTGTAATAGCAAGCACACGCCTTGCTCTTCAATATACCCCATTACGAAGTCTTTTAAACTTGCACCTAAGCCATCTTATTAGTTTCTCATTCAAGTAATTCATGACTTTCCTAAATTCTGTCTTATTGAATTTAGAATAATAGTTTATCTACTATTGAATTATCAGCCAAGAGGACAATGCGTTTATACTCATACGAACCTCCTTTTCCTTATTTCCATTATCCAATGCTGTTTAGATGATGCCGATAGCACAAGAAGAGGATAGATCCTCTAGCATACGCTCAACTCTTACCTCCACTATTTTATTGCGGGTATCCTTATTCCACTTTTGAAAGAGGTTATAGGGAACCCGATTCCTCTTTCAAAAAACTGAACAGACTATTCATAGGAGAATGACTCTGTTTAATACTGAAAATTAAATTTCCCTGAATTTTCACTACTACATAATTACTATATATTCTGTTCGCAACAATGGTAATAATTTTAAATATAAGCCCTTTTTGAGTACTTACATATTGTATACCAGTAAAACTAGTAGCCAAACAGGATACAGTATTTTCTACCAAGACAATATTCTATAATCCATGCGGTTAAACATATCGTAACGAGCATCGTAATAAAATATAGAATGAACGGACATTCTGGATAATAATACTTTATTAATTAGATCCAAGACTAAACGCAATGGTATCATGTGCCATACGTACAACGACATAGAGTGTTCTCCAAAATATACGAATAATGATATGCGTAATAGTTTCTTGAAAACAAACCACAATATATAAATTCCCGATATGGAGAATACTAAATTCAAAATATAGTACCCATTTACCTGCCCTAACGATACAAACATTAAATACTGTGGATCAAATGTCATAATTAGTACGTAGAGGACACAAGCCAATATAAAATACCAAACCCTAAATATAGAGTATTTCATTGAAGCTTTACGAAACATATATCCCCCATAAAAATAGACAATCCCCAAGCTAACATTCGAACTATTAAAAACACATGGGAGTATTTTACTATCAACAAAAGAATATAGGTAACAAAGCAAAATAAACACAAACAGCCTTTTGCCTGAAAGCCTTCTATTCACTATGAAGAATATAACATTCACTAAAAACAGTGACGAAAGAAACCACAAAGCATCATTTGAATGTAAACATCCTAATGGAAGAACGAATGTGAAAGGCTCAAACCATTTCACCCCCCCCCACACGTTAACATCTATTAATAAATAATCCTTGCAATAAACAAAGGGCAAAGAAACGACAGCCATGTTGTCAGCAGTATGATAAACTTCTTAACCTTACTCCTAATATACTTCATCTCATTCCCATTCTCAGGGCTTTTGAAGAAAAAGCCGCTAAAAAAATAAAAAGAGGACATAAAAAAACTTAGGGCATTAAAATAGAATTCGGATGCGGCACCTTTTGCATCAAAAAAAACCATATATTATAAAAATATGCAGGACGAACATATGCAATAAGCATACACCTTTTACCGAATCAATAGAATAGTCTCTCACCATTGTTCTTGGATTTTAATCATATATAACAACGAATATGAACATTCAAAAACACATTTTTCAATTAATATACTTTACCGGATATCCAATAGCCAATCAGTACGTTCAAATCAAGACACCCCCATCTACAGGGATTATATAGCCAACAATTTGCCTTGCTTCGCCACTAGTGAGAAAGAGAGCGGTTTTAGCTATTTCCTCGGGCATTGTAAAACGTTTACTCGGCTGTCCTTGGAAATAAGCGTTGTCTTCAAAGTTCCTATTATGAGGCAACGCAGGATTGGAGGTCAGGCATGTGCCAGGCGCAATACCATTCACCACGATATCATAAGCAATAAGTTTTCTTGCGATTCCACCTGTCAAGCTATGAGCGCCCCACTTGGCCACGGCATAAGGGTCGAAAAGTCTTTGGTAGCCAGCGATAGAGGTAATGTTGAGTATATTCCCCTTGATTTTATTGTCAATCATATACAGCCCTTCCATTTGGCACATCAAAAACATACTTTTCGTATTGATATCATATGTCCTGTCCAGTACTTCCGCGGTATATGCATTCCACGGTTCATACTTAGACATTCCACCTCCTACATTGTTCACGAATATGTCGATTCTACCCATCATGGAAACGGCTTTATCGAACTTCTGCTTATAAGAGTCAAAATCCAAGGCGTCCCATACCAACGTATGAAGCTTGGCATTACTTTCGGAAAGCTGGAAGTTTGACAGTTTTTCTTTACTTCTTCCAGTCACTATAACCTCAGCACCCTCTGCCAAGTACGCCTTAGCCATAGCTCTGCCCAATCCCTCGCTACCGCCAGAAATAAATACTTTCTTATTGGTATATCTCGCATCAGGATTGGTAAATGTAACAGAGACATATTTTACTCCCCCATGTTTAAGGAATTTCAAGAAATTCACGATGTAAGACTTTATTCCCATAATTACTTATTATCTATTTTATCCATTATGTACTTAGTGAATAGTAGGGCTCCTCTCTTGTTAAGATAATAGCAGTTGCGAAACAAGGATTTGTCATCCGAAAATCCAGGCTCTTCCATACAGTCGAAGTACCATGTCTCCCCCCCGTTGGCTTCTGTAATGAAAGAGTCTATCAGTTGCTCTTTGGCAACAGAGGGAAATTTACGGCACAAAGATCTATGCATAGGTGGTATGACCAGGACCAACCTTAACTTCTCCTCTTTGCAATATTCAATCATATCTTTTAACATTGATATAGTCCTATCATATACCGTTCTATGACTCTCTACGAATTTATCATTCAAGTTATTGATATTAAACTGAATAGTCCATCCCTTTATCCAATTCTCAGCATCACGCTCCAGTTGCCTATCTCCCATTATCACTTCTTTGGGCGGAAGGATACGTGTCTTAATGTCACGGATAAATTCCACCAATGGGTATATAGATATAGGGCTATTTTTATATCCCTTTATTTTACTATTCCGGATATAGTGTCCACCGGGAATCGTTCGATAGTCCAAAAAACTATAGCAACGGTCTTCTATGTAATCCACCGCTCCACTGATCGACGTAAACGGACAAAGCGGATAAAACACAATAGCATTATCCTTTAGAAACTTGCGGTATCGCTTGAGTATCAAAAAGTCGCCTACCATCGTCTGCGGCGCCACAGCCCAGTTCATTCCCTTACATCCCATATCGCTGTAATCGAAATCATATACGCCGGAACTGCTGCCTAGATTCACAACGTCCAATGGCTCCTCTTTCATTTCCCAAAATTTCACGCAATCTTTGAAAAGGACCTCGTTGTACCAATGAGAAGACTTAATGAATGTATTGATTTTGTTCTTTATATAATGTTTCATGAGATCTTCTGTATTAACAAATTCTCTGATCATTGTTTAGTCTTGCTCATCTTAGTCTGAATCCAACTGACTATTTTTTTTCTTTCGGCACGTGTTATTCCTACGTATAAGATAAGGATCATCAATACGACCTCTGTAAGCAAGGATAGAATAATAAACCTCTGCCATCCATCCTCCATCAAATATACGATGGCCGTAGGCACAATTACAGAACAGGCACCAACTAAGACACATGGGAGAACAGCGCCAACTAAAAGTTCACGTATGTTGAAATGTACATAAGAATAGACAATGAAATAAGCATCAATCATAACAGTTATATTAATGATGACGAGAACTATGAACACCGCATAGGCAGGAGCACCCATTTTCAATATGGCATAACTAATAGGCAAGGACAATATCATTATGGTTCCATTGAGCGAATTCCCCAGCTTCATCTTGCCGATAGCGTGAAAGGCCATAATCATGGACGCACGGAAAACCTCGGCAAGACTGAGTAAAAGTATGATCAAAGTGAATACATACGTATCAGGAGGAGTGGCTTTGCCCAGCCATAAGTTTAATATGAACCTCAACTCAAAACAGATGGGCAAGATTAATGCCAACATCAAGAAGAACGAATAACGTGCGGACTTAAACGTAAGCGAGTACATCCTCTCATAATTGTGTTCGGCAAAACTTTTAATTACCTGCGGCCTCGTGGCCATAAGAAAATTAATCACAAAATGGTTGACAGCCGTTTGGATTTGATAAGCCACCGCACGTGCCGCATTGACCATGGGACCGAAAAATAAGTTGAGAAGGATATTAATACCTTGCCCTTGGCTTATTGATGCCAATCCGCCAAACATCTCCCACCCTGAATAAGCCAGCTGCCTTTTATATAAAGTCTTATCCGTAATCCATCTGAAACGGCACTCCTGATAACGCCGATACGTATAAAACCTATAAAAAAACTGAATCAAAAAAGTATTCAGCATTAACAACAAAGCATAAAACACCAAGTCATCCATGGGAGATAAGGAAAGGAGGTAAGCGATAGCTAATCGCGAAAACGCATCATATAAGCCCACATAGGCATAAATAGACATATTTTCATGGGCTATCAGTGAAGCATTGTAAGGTACTTGGGTGAAGTTAACCATCACCGTAACAATAGAAAACTGATAGACCCACCACGCAGCTGATAGTCGTTCCACCGGTATAACCATTTTCTCGTAAAAGAACCAGAGGCCTATAGTCTCAGCCAACAGCAAGACAATAAAAGCCACAGCCATATGCAAATTCAATGAAACCGAGAAAGTTCTCTTCAGCATCTCTGCGTCCTTCATTCCCAATTCGTAAGCCAGAAAACGACTGGTTGATGAAGACAGGGCACCGTTAAGCACTCCTATTACGGCCACAATTCCACCTACCGCATTATAAATACCGTAATCCTCTACACCAAGCGTTTGAAGTATCACACGGGAAGTAAATATGCTTACCCCCATGACAAGTAACATACGCACATATAGAAAAAGTGTATTTTTTGCTATACGCTTATTTGTTGAAGATACTTCCTGACTCATTTCAGACTGCCCCTTTTATTTAAATCGCATTCACACGATTATCATTCGTTCACCCCGTTCTTCTGCAGCAGCCTCACAATACTATCTAGGCTGTCAAAATTTTCGGGAATGATGTCAATACCATCAATGACGATATCGTATTCGGTGTCGAGAGTATCGACCAGCGTCACTATATCGAAGGAATCAAGCATACCTTCCTCTATAAAGTTTACAGGCTCGCTGAAATCGAACTCGGGGCGTAACTCACTCAAAATCGAAATAATTTTCTCTCTCATAATCTTTTTCTCCTTTAATCTTGGCAATTATATACCTTTATTTATTTCTAATTAATACATAATCATAAAGTCTCTCTACTTCAAAGCCGTAATGACGGTAACGTTTAATGGCATTTTCGTTACTAGCTATCACCCAAAAGAGTTGACGCTTGGTGGCGTGGCCAGCTCGCATAAATTCATTGAACAATCGGGAACCAATCTTTAAATCCCGGTATTCGGGCAAGACAAACCAATAACGCAGATATAAGGTCTGCCCGTTCAGTTCAAAGATGATAAAACCGTAAACCTTTCCTTTTTCCTTATATACGAGCACACCCTTTCGGGATATGAAGTCCAGTATTTCCTCGTAACAAGGCAGCTGTTCAGACAAGGGGTCAAAGTTGGTATGGAGCATATCCTGTACCACACATGCATCAGCCTCTTCAGCGAGACATACATTGGGGACATCGCTCACTTTATACTCCAAGGCTCCGAGGCGACTCATACGGTAGAGCTGTTCATACACACTGAAGCCTTGCTCCACAAACACATCTTTCAGACTCGCAATCTTTCCATCACCCACTATGTCAACGACCAGTTGCTCAGACAATATAGGTAAAACAGCCTTCAATCCCCCGACCAGTTGTTGCAAGGTAGTGGTAAGAAAAAACAGGTTGTTGACCGAATCGGTTAAATGGAGCAGAAAATAACCGTCAGGGAAAGAAACGTAAAACAACTCTCCTTTCTCTATCCATATGGAGTGCTTCTTCCTATCCAAGAAGAAATTGGACAGATAGCCCTTACGCAAAGAACGAATATCGCTCACAAAGCCATTAATCTTATCAAGTGAATCTATCTTATCCATTGACTTGGTTATTATAGAACAGGCGGTCAATCTTACCGTTCGTATTACGCTGTAACTCTCTGATATGATGATACACAGTGGGCTGCATATAACGAGGAATGCTAGCAGAGATAACCTTGCGGAAAGTTGCCATATCAAGTTCCTCTGTAGCCTGATAGAACATCACAATCTTCTTGTTTGCAAAGTCATAAACGACGCAACAGCTATCCACCATGTGACTACCAAGAATTGCAGTCTCTATCTCGCCGAGTTCGATACGATAACCATTGTGCTTAATTTGAGAATCTACACGACCCACATACATAATTTCTCCATACTCATTCTCATAAACGACATCACCCGTACAATAGATTGTCTCCGGATAATAATTATGTAGAGGATTCTGTATAAAGGCTGAAGCAGTCTTTTGGGGACTGTTATAATAACCAAGAGCAAGCGAAGAACCTCGTACACAGAGTTCTCCTTGTTCACCCTTTGCCGCCCGACGTTTGCGATCAACGAGAATCAACACGTCACTGTTGCGACACGGGAAACCTATAGGCAGAGGTTCACTATCAGAAAACTCTCGTTTCACTTCATAGAAGGTACAGTCAACAGTAATTTCCGTAGGTCCATAAAGGTTAGCATAACGGCAGTTGGGGAGGTGCTTACGCCAGTAATTAAGGTGCTTATTTGGCATTACTTCACCAGCAAAGAACACATCCTTCATGTATATAGGCTTTTTTGTTTCGAAAATATTGAGATTGGCTACATTGATGAGCACAAAAGGAACCCAAAACACGAACGTAATTTTCTCCTCATTGAGATAGTCAACCAACTTGGCAGGGAATGCGAAATTACTTTCTGGAATAATATTAAGCGTCGCACCAGTGGAATACATAAGGTAAATATCAAGTGTTGAGTTGTCAAAATAGAAAGGGGCTTGATTACCAATTACTGCATCACTCATAAAGTGAAACGTATCTTTCGCCCAATCGATATAGTCAATTACACCACGATGCGAGACAACCACACCCTTGGGAATTCCCGTTGAACCACTGGTAAAAATGCTGTAAGCAGGATCAGTATCAATCTGATGAGTGAACTGTGAAAAAGCATTTTCTATATTTATATCACCCTCAATTATATCTTCAGCCACAAGAATCTGTACATGGGTAAAATCCCTAAGGGTTTCAATATGAGAACGATCAGTTATGAGCACTTTAGATTCAAGAGTCTTGATAATACTGCTGACACGAGAAACGGGAGACTTTGTATCAAGAGGCACATAAAAGTTTCCACTCATATTAATACCTGCAAAAGACTCAATCATCTTGCCCCCTTTCGGAATGTAAACACCAATTGGGTTATTTAACCCGATATTCATATTCACGAGAGCAGCCGAAATCTTTTGCGCATTTCTCCACAAATCACCAAATGTGATAGACATTTCCGAATCTTTAACAGCTATTTTCGCAGGAAAGCGACTAACAGTAGACTGGAGATATTCAATAACAGATTTTTGCATATCTAATAAATATTTTTCGATTCTTACGAGTAATGGATCGGTCACTGTTTATTCAGCGGTTCATAGAAATGAGTTTTGGAAAGATCTAGAGCAACACTTCCACACGTAAGGCCAGCGCCATAGGAACAAAAAACGGCATGCCTCGGACGGTTTGCCTTGTTCAATCCATAAAGATCACATAACAAATTGGGGATAGTGGAGCTACTTGAGTTACCAAAGTCCTTCATGTTCACTGGAAATTTCTCTTGGCTTGACTTCAATGCCATTCTAACATTCTTAATAATCAACTGACTGGATTGATGCAACGCATATATATCCACATCAGAATCCTCCCATTTCATCAAATCCATCACAGTGCGGATGCTTTTAGGACCGTTCACTATACTAAATGAGAAAACCCCCATTCCATCTTGGCATATATATCCACCATGGGGCATCATGATCCGATCGTATCTCGCACCATCTGAACAGAGATGGAAAGCCATGCCAGTTGTTCCTTTTGAAATCAGTGAAGCAGTACCTATATCGCTCGCATCAATACTACCAACAGCTTTAGGGTCAAGACAATTCTTCAGCATATCACCTCCAAGAACTAAAACGTTCTGACACAATCCACTATGTATCCACATAGCTGCTTGCATCAAACCATAGATATAACCGGTACAACCATAATTAATATCCAAGCAAACGGTTTCATTCTTCAATCCTAATTTATGCTGAAGATAGACAGAAGTATCAGGGAGCGCCCAATCACGAGTTACAGTCAATACAACCAAGCCGTCTATGCTCTCTCTGTCGATGTTATCCTTACTGATTAGATATTCAGCAGCGTTGAAGCATAAATCGGATGATTTCTGATTCGCATCGGTTCTGTAAACCCATTCAACTCCTGTCGTACGGATAACATCTCTTGTCTCTTTTTCACCATATTGCTCGGCGAAAGAAGATAAGGAAATCTTATTACTCGGTAGCCAGCTTGCAATACTGCGGATAGAGACATCTGGTATGATTGTTTTCATGCCTTTCTTTCTTTTACGATATTGAAAAGATCTTCAATTGTATCGGCATTACGCACGTCTTGGGTGTCCAGCTCCACACCATATTCTTGATAGACCATCGCTACGACACTAAGACTTGTCAGCGATGACCAACTATCCAGTTCATGAAAATCCAAATCAGCTTCAAAAATAGCAGGATCTTCCTCTTCGAATTGGGAAACAAATTTGCCAATAAAATCTTTTAATTCCATATATCAAGTATTTTTTATCTAAGCCTTCCAAAGAATATTTTTCTCCACCACCACGGCAGGATCACCTTTCACTATACTGAAAGCAGATATGTGACCGGAAACCACCGAACGAGCAGAGATTATGGCACCTGGTTCGATTACCGCCCCAGGCATCACCGTACAGCTTTCCGTTAACCATACATGTTCTTTGATGGTGACGGGAGAAGAGGTTTTATATCCGCGAATAGATATAAAGTGTTCCCCGTTGTTATCGCGGATAGTGACATTACGTCCACATCCGGTATACCGTCCGATAGAAATATGGTCAGCGCATATGATCGTCAAGCCAATATTCGCACCTAAACCACCTCCTATTTCCAAAGTAGCGTTCCTGAACACCTCAATGTCGGCACCATACGCAACACTATAAGGTTCATATTTAATCTCCATCCTCCCTCCGTTCTCAATCAAGAGCCTGCTGTCCAGGCGAGATCCTTTGATACGCTTACTTCCAAAATGGAAGGGCGCATTCAGTATCAGCTGGGCTTTGGATCCCATGACTATAGTACAGTACTTATTTATGATGAAGAATTTTCCTTCCAAAACATTTCCTTTTACTTGTCCGCAAAAGAAGTTATATCGAAAGTTTTTTGTCCATGTACCAAGACTCCATCCTGAGGCTTTTTTTACGCTAAATAAGAAACGGGCTACGTTCTTAAGCTTTTCCTTGACGCTAAACCCCTTCTTCCCAAAATGGGGCAGGTACTTCTTGATGCAGGCATCCAGTGATTCATTGAGGGTAGCATAGAACGCATCCCTGTCGTGACTAGAATGGCACAAAGGCTTCATTAAAAGGCGATTTCCTACTATGGCCTTGTCTAGAGGGAAGTCCTGCTTTTTCAGAGTTTTAATATTCTGTATCAAGTCAGCGCCTTTTTTGCTATGCACAAAGACTACGGACGTTCCCAAATCATTGTCAAGCTCTTTAGGTATATACTTTTTATCAGCCCATAAATCACCAATGGTAATGTCTGTAGCTCTAGGGAAACCCTTGAAGGGGCATTCAAAACAACTCGGCCGACATACCTCAGGAACGATATAATTCAGAATACGCCACGGATTGTTCTCCAACGTTTGATATTCGACATCTCTATTTTCAAAGAGAATTTTAAAAGTATGCTTACGCCATCCCAACTCCTTGTTTTTAGCTTTAAAATAGACAACCTTTGAATGATGCTTGTTTTCCAGATATTCTATGTACTTCCGGAAAAGCAATGGCGAGGCTATACCCCTACAGATATAATCCACCAAAATCAAGTTGTCATAAGTTTTGTGCAGGAAGCCGCGCAGGGCTGCCATCTGACATGGGCCTCCACAAACAAGCACGGGCTTGCCAGTCTTCAAGGCTTCACGAACAGCGATATAAAATCCATCGAAACGGCTCTGAAGATATTTGCTAGAGCGCAAACGAGGCAAGTCGGTCTTATCTGCTGAAAGGAACTGAGACACAGACCAGTCTTCATTATAGACCGCACCACCCACGTAGCCGCCTTGCTTGTAAACGTATTCGGCAAGGGCTGTGAACGCTCCACCAGAAGTGCTGTCGAAACGTACCTCGATATTCTTATGTATGGCGGCATAGCAAACAGGAATCTCAAAATCATTTTTCTTTAGCTCCTCAGAGTGCAAATTGGGGCAGACCTTTTCACAAAGACCACAATCTGTACATTTATTTTTATCAACTTCCGGATACCAAAATCCCTCTATATCGGTCTTGAAAGTAATAGCCTTATGGGTACATACATCACCACAAGCATTGCAGCCACAGCATTTACTTTTATCTGTAATTTGAATCATTTATAATATAATTTATATCGAACGTAAACAGTCATTTTAAACCTGCAAAAACCTAAAATGAAATATTTTTAATTTTATTTCACAACAAAGGGGTTATATGTAACTATTCAGCAATAGCAAAGACATGGTACATTGTCATCCTATAACGACAAGATGGTATTGATTGCCTTAAGTTGTGATTGTTCGTTCTTCCAGACAGTGTCGGCGACAAAATGACGATCCTCCGTCATAATAAACTTTGCATTTGCGATAACAGCATAATTCAAGAATTTATTGTCATTCGGATCTGATTTTATCAAATTAAACTTATAATAAGGAGTAAGGAAGCTGATATATAGATTGTTCAAAATAACATCTAAGGTTAGTTTAGTCATCTCTTTTCCCGTCAGTTGCTCTAATATTTCTTCATTTTCATTAAGGATCTTTCAGATGCACATAATTCATTTGCGTCATCTAAGAACGACTGCCATATTCAATGATATCGGTTTCTACTCGGAAGACTTTGAATCAAACTATTCGTATCCAATACGATTTTACTCATCGTTCAAATCTGTACGAAGGTGTATTGTCCTCAGCTCGTCAAGCTTCTCCTGATTGAAACCTCTCGAATCCCATAACTCATCCAAACGTTTGTCCAATTTTTGCGAGAAATATTTCGTCGAAACCGCTTTCATCTCTAATAGCTTTTCCTCCGAGCCATCAAAAGCAAAAAACTTCAACAGATGTTGTTGCACGGGATTAAATACTGTCGCTTCCATATTCTTTTGTTTATTCATCCAAAATAGATGCTTGCATATCAAATTGATTGTATGAAAATATAGTCAATTCCTTTTACCACAAACATTTCTCCTTGAAATATTCCCTCCTCAATCCAACTCCTCAAACCGAGAATTCTGGCTCTTGAACTCAGGCACGAATGCTTTCATCTCCCTCACCATCGGGAGGATCTGGACACGAAGGGATAATTCGATTAATACATGGATATGTGTTATCACATCCTTATAGTCATACTCACGAACCGCCGCCACCCGAATTTTCTCGTGAGGGGTCTCTTTCGTGTTCTCCTTGTTGTTCAATAGCTCCTCATATAGTTTCTCACCGGGACGAAGGCCAGTGTACTTGATCTCGATATCCTTGTTTACCTGCAATCCGGACAGTTCAATCATACGCTTCGCCAAATCCGCTATCTTCACCGGCTCACCCATATCGAAGATAAAGATCTCACCACCCTTGCCCATTGTACCGGCCTCTAATACCAGACGGCAAGCCTCCGGGATGGTCATGAAGTAACGGATGATATCGGGATGGGTGACCGTCACGGGACCTCCTTGAGCGATTTGTTCACGGAAACGGGGGATAACCGAACCGTTGCTACCCAATACGTTTCCAAAGCGGGTCGTAATGAAACGCGTCTCGCCTTTCACCTCTCCTCGCTCGATCGCAAGGCTCAGACTCTGTACATAGATTTCGGCCAAGCGCTTGCTACAGCCCATGATGTTCGTGGGGTTCACCGCCTTATCCGTACTGATCATCACAAATTTCTCCACACCATAGCTTACAGCGGCATCCGCCATCACACGAGTACCGAACACGTTTGTTCGAATCGCCTCGCAGGGGTTCTCCTCCATTAAAGGGACATGCTTGTAGGCCGCCGCATGGAACACTACTTGGGGATGCCAGTTGCGGAACACATAATCCACACGGTCCGGGCTACGGACATCGCCGATCACCGGGACAAAGTTTAGTCCCTTGTATTTCTCTTCCAATTCCAGACGGAGATTATGCATCGGGGTCTCAGCGGAGTCGAAGCAAACCAACTTCTTAATCGGGAAATGAGCCAGCTGGCGACAGATCTCGCTACCGATACTGCCGGCGGCTCCCGTGACAAGCACGGTCTTCCCTTCCAACAGATTGCCGATTTCGTCCAGATTAATATGGATCTCCTCACGACCCAACAAATCCTCGATACGGATCTCACGGACCGAACGCTTCGCCTCACCTCCACGTAGCTCCTCCATCTCCGGAACTACCAACGTCTTCAATGAGGCCTGCTCGCAATAACGGATCAAACGGTCACGCTCCTGATGGGCAACCTTTATATTCGGGAAGAGAACGCCATCCAAGCTGTTGCGAGGGATCAAGCGATACAGATCCTCCACGTTCTCGATCTGGTAGACCGGTAACTCTGCAATCCGGATGCTTTTCTTGGAATTGCCAAAGGAAAGGAAGCCCATGATGCTATAATTCTGCATGAATACCTGACGGTTCGCCGAGGTAGCGATCATCACGCTCTCCTCCTCCGTGCCAAAGACCAGTACCCGCTTGCGTTTCTTGCCTAGTTGCAGGAGGACGCTGTTATAGACATTAATCACGAAGACACGCAACGTAACCAACATCACGATCGTCAACGTACTGTCCATAATTCCACCCAACCAATAGATAGGAGGGCTGAAACGGGCTTTCAACAGCCAAAGCAGCAGGAACATCAAGAGCGACTTGCCGATCGCAGCACCACCGATCCGCCACAAGCCACGCAGCGTGGAATGGCGAATAACCCCATGATATGCTTTGAACAGCAAGAACGAAACGATACTGGCCACAAATGAGGAGAGGCCCACTTTCAGCACATCAGACTCTCCAATACGTATATGCAGAATGGAGAACATTCCTAGTACGCCCAGCAACGATACGGAAAGCGAGACGAAAAGGTCCGCACTAAAAATGATCCAACGGTTGATATACCGCAAATTCACCAGACGGCCTAAGGCCAATCGCCATCTGCCCTTATGAAAATCCATCATTTGTATTTTGTTTGTTTTATATTCAATGCCCTAACTTTTCCCAACGGCGGCGCCTGTGACTCGTGGCGTCCCGAAGCGGCGGGCGTAATACAGCTTTCCGTCCGCAAGATCGTACCATCACCTTGGTGGATGATTTGGATCGCATGGGTTGCATTGGGCACGATCTGCACATTGCAACCGTAGATATGGAAGACGAAACGTGCTTGTTCCGCCCGCTCATGGTTTTCTGTCATATCGTAATTTTTTCAGTAAGGTTATCACTTTTCGTTTCCCTTGGAAAACGAGGTATATATGAATTGCCCTATGAAGTATATATCAATTGCCTAACGCAGTATATATCCTCGGGCATATGCAGTATATCTTCTCAAAAACGGCCAGTTGAGCGGTGTCTGAGACGACTGCTCCACGCATCGTTGATACGGGCACGGATGTTGCTGACGCTTTTACCCTTCGTGATTCGGGGGGTGATGGGTAGAAAGAGGCGGATGAAACGCTCTTTGACCATCTCCTCGGGGGTTATTTTCAGCTCGTTCTCTTGCATGACCAGAATGACTTGGGCCAACTCGGTAACCGTCCGGCACTCGACGATCTGCGCAAGATAGCGTTCCAGATCCTCTTCTTTATTTATATAGGCACGAAAACGGATCGTTTCAGGCATGAGACCGGATCTACCGTCCCCCTCTTCTAGGGAGGTCTCCCCGCAATATTCCCCCACATAGAAGTTCTGGATGGCTTCCGTAGCGTTGGGGAGTATCTGGTTATTGCCGCCGTGTATGGTAATCGTTATATCAGACATAAGGTATATATGAATCGTTTGTCAATGAAAAGTAAACAGTTTGTCAACGGTTATCAACGGATTTGATTTCGCTATCCGGGGGTTGTACTTTCGCATTGTCAACAATAAGTTTAATCTTTTAAAAAAAAGAAGTATGATTAATTATTCAACTTACATGTGGAAAAGTCCACTGGATGAGACCGCAAAGGAACAGGCGTACGCCAAGAACCAAGTGACGAAAGTGATGAGTTTCGATGATTTCGTGAAGCACATCTCAGATCACAACGGTGTTTTCACACGCGGCACGGTAAAAGGCGTGGTAAGCGACACCTGCTCATGTCTAGTGGAACAATTGCTGAACGGCTACAAGGTACAATTCGGCGAACTAGGAATCTTTAGTATCTCCATCACCTGCGAGCCGGCCGCTACACTCAAGGACTTCTCCAGCGATAATATCAAGGCGGTGAACATTCTATTCAATCCGGGTATAGACTTCGAGAACCTACGTTCTAAGGCAGAATTCAACCTAGTAACCAGCCGTGCGATCCAAGCCGCCTCGCTGAAGGCGGTAAAAGAGAATAAAGACACGGTGGACTTGGCTGCATTGAAGAAAGGAGACTCAGAATCTCCTGATGAGATCTAAATCCTACCATTGAGAAATACGGCTCTTAAACCATGAAGCTTATTTTATTCATTTATTTAAAGACTACAAGTATGAAAAAAACAAATTGGAAGAGCGTCTTGCTCTACATCATCCGTATTGTCGAACTGGTCATCACCGGTGCTGCCGGTGGAGCCGCTAGCGGTTGGATCGGATGAGAACCATCACGCTGATTATCGTGCATTGCTCTGCCAATAGGCAGGGCAGCACTTTACGGATGATGGACATCGACCATCTGCATCGCTCTCTCGGCTGGAAAGGCTGCGGATATCACTTCGTTATCCCGACCGATGGTACGATCGAGATCGGTAAGCCCCTTGAACAAGTGGGCGCTCATTGTAAGAACCACAATCGGTACAGTATCGGGGTTTGCTATATCGGAGGACTCGCCAACGATGGAAAGACTCCCATGGATACCCGAACGGAAGCCCAACGAGAAGCCCTACAGGGTTTGTTTCGTGAATTGCATCAGCGATTCCCCAAAGCCCTAATCGTGGGACATCAAGACTTGGACCCGTCGAAATCCTGTCCCTGTTTTAATGTCGTGAACGAGTTTTCCGATTAGTTTAACGCAGGGAGTCCCTTCACCTCCCTCGAATGCCACGCTTGGTAGGCGGGAGCGGAGAGTTCAGGTACAGTCAATAACTTGTAATCCGCCCCGTTCTGCTTAGCTATATGTTTTCGTTCATACAAACGAAGGGAACGATCCGTTACGGAAACCATGACAACCGGAAAAGGATAAGCGTACAGGCGCATCGGCGTGATCTCACTATCCGGAAAGGCACGACGCAATTGATAAGCGGAACGTTCGAACGCGACCCAATAAGATCCCGTACAATATAAATGGATCGAGGTCTGATTCGCACACTCACGATTCATGATCTCTCTCAAATGCCCTTTCAGCAATAGCATCAAACGGATACCGGAGGGAGTTTCGCTTTCCTTTCTCATGACAGTCTACTATTTAATGTTTTAGCCAAATATCGTAATCGTGTAAACGCTGTATCAACAAGGCCTTGCTTCTCTTAGGCGAAGGGTCATCCCGCCAGGGATCTACCAGCTCATGCGCCATACGGTAATACAGGTTGCTATTCGTGCAGCCGTAAAGCGTGACGAGCAGCAAGGCACGAGAATTCACTGCCTTAACCAATGGAAGCATATTGCGTAGGGTGGAATACAAGCGTTCAAACTCCTCTTCCTGATCCAACAGCTTATAGGCCGGAAGGAGTAATGAGTAAACCTTGCAACGCATCACGTCGGTCTCCACACGAAGGGAAGCATAGCCCTTCAGCACCTCACGAACCAAAAGTTCGTCTTCCTTTCCCAATTTGCCCGAGAGATAATAACGCCCCAACGCCTTGTGCATACCTTCCGATAAACGATCGTTATCCAAATGGGTATAAACATGCTTGCCTTTCGTATTCAACTCGATCAGCTCATACTCGCCTTGCCTTACCTCAAATAGAGGAACCCACATACAGTCAAGGATACGTACCATGACATCCTTATGACCTCCACCCGGTTGCACCACCACCTCAGCCTCCATCCCCATGAAAGAACCCGAGGTGATACGTACACGGTCACCTTTCAGCAAGCGACCGCTATCCGGTACGTACACCGGAAGCTCATTGGAATAAGATTCAGCCATCCAGCGTAAGGTCTCCATCTCATGATCTGACAGGTAAGGAAAATAAGAGTGTTCGCCCACGGATACCCGAGGAAGAAGATTATATAAGGGCATGATACGTTTCAAACGGAAAATCTCATTCTCCGAAGCATGGATAAACACATAGTTGTATAAAAGAGGCTTCCTCGTATTGACCATCTTGCCTCCCACCTTGCGAGCCTCGACATACGAGGGGGCAAAGTACTCGAACAAGGGTTCCCCACAACGTTTACGACGGGAAAGCTCGGCATCTAATCCTTTTGACGAATAGATATTATCACGTCCCCCAACAGCGGTAGGAAGCGTCAGTACGTACCAACGTACAGCCTCCTGGCTACGGCGATTGCGTATATGCACCATAGCTCTATCAGAGCTATTACTTGTCACGATATTCATTGAGGAAGATAATTCAGAGCCTTATCAAGATATTCTTGTAATACCCTGATAAATAAATACTTATGTGAAAACAAAAAAGGAATTACTGAAAATTTGCATCCCTTCAATACTCATGCTACTTGGCGAGTAGCCTTAACAAGAGGAGTGAAAGGATATTCCTTAGTTGTAGAGACGGAGCGTGTCCCGTTTCATCCCCTTACAATGGTATTTTAGTTACTATCAGGCGGTGGGAGACGGAGCACGCTCCATCTCTACATGATGTTATATGGAATTTACTTCGGATAACGTGATGATTTCGGGAATAACGAGGCCATTTCGTTTCTATTGCCATGTCTATACATCAGAAATAAGAACGAAGATTTAAAGAGAATTAAGGTTGAAACACAAACAAAGCCTAATGTTTGCTTGTGTTATGTTATTTTTTACTACATTTGCGGCATGAAATGAACGCTACTCGCCAAGTAGCAGTCAGTTTGGCTACTCGCCAAGTAGCGTACTTTTCTTCACCCTACTTTCGGCGCATAATTATACACACTCTCGAAACAAAGTTTGTTTACGGTTGAGAGTTTTTCTAAAGAGAAACTCTTCAAGTATATTTGCGTAGTCTTGATAGATTTATGCCCTAACAGTTCACTGATCATCTCAATCGGTACGTTTTGCTCCTTCAAGGTCGTGGCGAAAGAGTGACGAATCGTGTATGAGGTAACCCGAGTATGAATGCCAATGGATTCCGACAGTATTTTCAATCTGCGGTTAAAACCTCCTAATACGGTATTATATTCCTTGTAGGCATCCTCACCGGTCTTCATTCCCTCTAAAAAAGGAAACAGATAGGGCGAATCCTCGGTTGTATCGGCTGCCAACTCATTCAGCAGCCCTTGTGCCTCCGCTGGGATCTCCACCTGTATAAGGGATCCGCTTTTCTGCCGATAATAAGACAAGATCCCTTCCTTGATATCCTCCTTTCGCAAATGCGCCAAATCTACGAAAGCCATCCCGCAAAACAAAAACATCAGGCAAAAGGCTGATTGGGTCCTCTTCTGTTGTGGATCTGTCACCGGGCTTGTCATCAGCAAGCGTAAGCTTTCCGAAGGCAACGCCTTTTTACGTTTACTCTCAACCCCCGTAAACACATGCTTAAACAAATGAGGAATATAGGCAGCCTCACCCACCTCTACCGCTAAATTATAGATGTGACGAATCCGGCGCATATAAGTAGATACCGTGTTACGAGCACATCCCTTGGCCAACAGCCAAGATTGATAACGCAAAAGTGTATCCCGATTAATATACGCATAAGGAATCTCTTCCCGGCCACAAAAACATTTAAACGACCTCAACGCATCTTGATAACTCTTCGCCGTGGAATAACGCTTTTTCTCACGCAGGCAGGTGATATACGTAAGTACACCCACCACAAAATCATTCTCATTCATACTTTATCTCCTTAAGAATTAATACATAAAAAAATCCTCTATCTCTCCGTTTACACAGGAAAGATAGAGGATCTTCATAAAATCCTTAAAGAAATATATTATTTTCCGGCTTTCTCAGCAGCAGCTTTCTTATTGATCTTCTTCTTCTGCAACTCGTAAGCGATCGGAGTAGCGACGAACAAAGTAGAGTATGTACCGATAATGATACCTAATAAGATAGCGAACGTAAAGCTTCGGATCGTGCTACCGCCCAAGATGAAGATACACAATACAACCACCAACGTAGTCAATGATGTATTAAATGTACGACACAAGGTAGAGTTCAACGCATCATTGATCACTTGATAACGATCACGCTTCGGATACAAAGCGATTGTCTCACGGATACGGTCGAATACAACCACGGTATCATTGATAGAGTAACCGATAATCGTCAAGATAGCTGCGATAAACGTCTGGTCTACCTCCATTGAGAACGGAAGAACCTTCCATAACAAGGTATAGAAAGAAATGATACACAATGTAGTCGTAGCAACAGAGGAAGAAGAATGTTCAAGACAGTCGAGCAAAAGCTCATCTGCGGAAACGGATAATGTGTTGGCAATTTCAACA
>ENA-UESI01000308-UESI01000308.1-human-gut-metagenome-genome-assembly--contig:-NODE-308-length-43206-cov-15.306453_pt1 | contig 43206 bp, 36 predicted proteins | sample MGYA00243005_ERZ508006 | MGnify/ENA primary metagenome ERZ508006 (study PRJEB26167, sample SAMN06115436) | human gut metagenome | host: Homo sapiens | place: China:Shandong | collected 2015-06-10... | reverse complement strand
TTCTCTCCGATATAAATCGTGCAAGCGCCGAAAGTAAGCCGCCGACAATAGCAATAGCCGAAACCCGCGCGACGGAAAATAGCGAGCATATCCTCACCTTGTGGAACGGCCGCTACCGAACGGGGCAGATAGCTGTAAGCCCGGCGGTCTTTCGACACCAACCGACCCACGAAAGGAATAAACGTATAGGTATAGAACTTATAAAGCTGGCGAAACGGGAATCTTTCGGGAGTGGACAACTCGATCACACACAGTGCGCCGCCGGGACTCAACACCCGGTACATCTCCCGAAAACCATCTTCGAGATGTTCAAAATTACGCACCCCGTAGGCGACCGTCACCACATCGAAACTGTTGTCGTCGAATGTCATCGACAAGCAATCCTGCACCTCGAAAAGAATCCGCTCTTGTGCATTTCGCTCGGTCACTTTCTCACGAGCTATGCGCAACATGCCTTCCGACAAATCGATACCCACGACACAGTCTGGATGCAGACGCTCGTCCAGCAGCAACGCCAAATCGCCCGTACCCGTAGCCACATCGAGAATACGACGGTGTGAATAGCGACGCAGCATCTTCACGGCCACCCGACGCCACCACCGGTCTATACCCAGTGTCATTGTCCGGTTCATTGTGTCATAAGCCGGAGCGATAGAATCGAACATCTCCCGCACCTGCGTCGTCTTGTCCGTCTCCTCGTCATAAGGCTTTATTCCCTCCGCTTTATAATCCATTCGTCACCAATCGATTTTTACCGGTTATTTTTTACGGTTGTTCAAAAAATCGGTCACGTGCTTTTCGATACGGGCGGCAACGTCCTCGCCCTCGGCTTTCACGAACTTTTCGCCCACGATATGCTCATATAGCTCGATATAGCGATCCGACACGCTGTTGCAGTATTCCTCGGTCATTTCGGGAACCTGTTGACCCTCTTTACCCTGAAATCCATTCTGAATCAACCATTGACGCACGAACTCTTTCGATAACTGACGTTGTTCCTCGCCACGGGCAAGACGATCTTCATAACCTTCGGCATAGAAATAGCGCGAAGAATCGGGCGTATGGATCTCGTCGATGAGAATGATTTTATCGCCTATTTTGCCGAACTCATACTTCGTATCCACCAAAATAAGCCCCTTTTGAGCAGCCATCTCGCAGCCTCGTTGATACAACGCCAACGTATATTTCTCCAACTGTTCATAGTCCTCTTTCGAGACGATACCTCTGGCGATAATCTCCGCCTTCGAAATATCCTCGTCGTGACCCTCATCGGCTTTGGTAGTCGGCGTGATGATAGGATGCGGGAATTTTTCGTTCTCCTTCATGCCCTCGGGCATCGTCTCACCGCAAAGCGTCCGTTTGCCGGCCTTGTACTCGCGCCATGCATGTCCCGTCAAATATCCCCGCACGACCATTTCTACCTTGAATGGTTCGCAACGCAGCCCCACGGTCACCATCGGATCGGGAGTAGCCACCTTCCAGTTCGGGACAATGTCCGACGTAGCATCCAAAAACTTAGCGGCAATCTGGTTCAGCACCTGCCCCTTGTAAGGAATACCCTCTGGAAGAATCACGTCGAATGCCGAAATACGGTCACTGACCACCATCACCAACAGCTCGTCGTCGATATTGTATACATCGCGCACTTTGCCGTGATACACACTCTTCTGTCCGGGAAATTTGAAATCGGTTTTTACCAAAGCATTTTTCATTTCTGTAATACTTTTTCTGTTTATACTATAATCGGTTATTCGTCTTCGATAATGACCTTGCAAAAAACGGTGCAAGCCGAGAGCTGTAACAAATTCCTTTGAGAGTGCCGAGGCTCAGCCCATTTTCACATCTGTGCGCAAAGATACAACATAAAAACGAGATAGTGTACCGATTGCAAGATTAAGATAAATCTATTTCAAACTCCCTCTCGACTTTCGTTTTAAACGGATATAAACGGGAACAAACAAGCAGACAATCATCAAGCATTTTCCCGTCAGTTCGACACAGCCCTCTAAAATGGTTCGTTCACCGCTAAGTACCCGTTCTATGCTGGGATAAGCGAATATAGCGACTAATGCCAAACAACAAACGGCTAACTTCACTTTATCTATCCAACTCGCCTTTCCGGTCGAATCCTCTACCTCGTCTTCCTCATCGTCTTTATCGGGAGCTACGGCAGCCCAAACCCCTATCGCATAACCCACCACGCATAACAGTCCGGAGAGCAAAGCCTTGTTAGACGACTTCTCGACAGGCAGATTCCCCCAGTAACAAATAAGGAATATAACAGCGAATCCTGCCAAGAATGAAGGAAATACCCCCATCCACAAACGAGAATAAACAAAAGCCTGCACTCGGTTACGACCCGGCTCGTCACTCTCTCCCAGCCATTTTCTCCACAGGTTACCGCCCATTACTCTTCTCCTTTTTTCTCGGCTTGTTCATACTTTTTAGACATGGAAGCCTTGCGTACTTTCTCGTCGTGTTTTTCATAAGCCTCAACGATACGCTGTACCAATTTATGTCGCACGATATCTTTCTTGTTGAATTCCACTCGGGCTATACCCTCTACATTTTTCAAAATCCCTATCGCCTGTATCAACCCCGAAGTCTGCGACGCAGGCAAATCGATCTGCGTCATATCGCCGGTAACGATCATTTTCGCATTCATACCCAATCGGGTAAGAAACATTTTTATCTGGTGTGTGGTCGTGTTCTGCGCCTCATCGAGAATAATCACCGCATCGCTCAACGTACGCCCCCTCATAAATGCCAACGGAGCGATTTGTATCACGTTCGTCTCCATGTACTCTTTCAGCTTCACTGCCGGAATCATATCCTGCAAAGCATCGTACAACGGTTGCAGATAAGGATCTATTTTATCCTTCATATCCCCCGGCAGAAAGCCCAATTTTTCTCCTGCCTCCACAGCCGGACGGCTCAGGATAATCTTCTTCACCTCTTTGTTTTTCAACGCTTTCACCGCAAGGGCTATCGCCACATAAGTCTTGCCCGACCCCGCCGGACCGAGCGCAAAAGTCAAGTCGTTTTTGGCGAAAGCCTCCACCAGTTTCTTTTGGTTTGGCGTACGCCCCGTAATCGGTTTACCGTTCACTCCGTAAATAATGAGGTTCTCCTGCGGTTTTATCGCTTGCGGTTCATCGCCCTTGATAATATCGATGATTACCTCCTCGCTCAACTGGTTATATTCGGCGCAATGTTTTTCAAGCAACTTGATTTTCTCCTCGAAAACCTCGGTCTCCTTCTCATCGCCGATCACCTTCATCACATTCCCGCGGGCGGCAATACGCACTTTCGGGAACAAATTCTTAATCAACTGTACATTCGCGTTATTCACGCCGTAAAACGCTACCGGATCGACAGCATCCAATATGATTACTCTTTCTATCATTCGATTGTTTTATGTTGTGTCAAAGATAGTGCAAACCGAGAGCAGAAACAAATTTTAGCGACAAAACACTCTAACCTTCTCCCCTGCCGTGTCCCGTAGCATTACGGGGTGTTACAACGCAAAATATAGGGAAGAAACCGAAAAAACGATAGTTTTCTTTGAAGAAAGGTTAAAAAGCAACTGAATAGATTTGAGAAAGCTCAACCCCTCCGTCACTTCGTGACACCTCCCCTATCGCACATTCGTGCGCAGAGGAGGAGTACAACACATTTCTTAGCTTTTGTTACAATCCGACGAGCTTTCTACGCAACAAGACAACATTCTACCTTCTCCCCTGCCGTGTCCCGTAGCATTACGGGGTGTTACAACGCAAAATATAGGGGAGAAACCGAGGAGCGGTAGCAACGAGGAGAGGGGTTAAAGGGAAGAAACCGAAGAAACAATAGTTTCTGATGACAGGAGTTAGACACATAAAAAATCCCCTCTGATTTTGACTGCCCCCAAACATAGCGACATTCAGCACATCAGCCTCGTTTATATAAATAGCGACTATCCCTTTCCTTACCCGTATGAATAAGTAAGATTATCCGGTCTCAAAACAACGAAGGATAATTCATTGACAGCTTTTCCAAGAAACTTTCGGTCAAGCGCGACACGGCATAGTCCCCCAATCGTTCCACCGGAATCTTCATATACCCGGTCATATCGGGAGCAAACTCCGTCTCCACCATGTAAAAACGGGCATGAATGATACGATGCGACAACACATGCTTACAACTATACACCTGAGACGAAACACCCACTTGTCCGGCGCCATGAAACAACTCTGCCCAAATACCGCTACGCTGCAAGTCATCGAGCCCCTGTTCTTCATCGGTCTCGATAAGCGGAAGCTCATACAAATTACGCCAAATATCACGCCCCTCTCGCCGACGGATCCAAGTATCTCCGCCCTGTCTCACATAAAAATAATTGAAATAACGAGGTTTTACCACCGTCTTACCCTGTTTCACTGGTAACTCGTCTACTCGATGAGTCGCCACAGCCATACAACGGTCGGCAAAAATACACCTTCCGCACTGAGGTGAGCGAGGCACACAATACAGTGCACCGAACTCCATCAACGCCTGATTATACCCGCCCGGGTCTTTCCGGTCGAGCAACTCGTCGGCAAGAGCGGCAAACAACTTTCGTCCCTCGGTCGTGTCGATAGGCGTATCGATACCATAAATTCGGGAAAGAACCCGATACACATTACCGTCCACCACGGCATGAGGCAACCCGTAAGCGAACGAAGCTACCGCTGCCGCCGTATAATCCCCTATTCCCTGCAAAGAACGTATACCCTCGTAAGTCGCCGGGAACTCCCCGCCGAATCGTTCCACCACCTGACGGGCAGCAGTCAACAAATTACGGGCCCGGCTATAATAGCCCAATCCTTGCCACAGTTTCATCACCTCGTCGTCATCGGCGGCAGCCAAAGACCGCACATCGGGAAATCGGGATATGAATCTATTGTAATACTCGAAGCCCTGCACCACCCGTGTCTGCTGCAAAATAATCTCCGAAATCCAAATACGATACGCATCGGTAATACCCCTCCACGGCAACACCCGGTGATTCTCGGCGTACCACGCATGCAAACCGGCAGCCAACGGCGCGCCCTGTTCTTCTTGTTCTGTTCCTTTTTTCATAATTCCGAGACAAAAATAGAAAAAGGCGAAAGCAGAAACAAATTTATTTGGTGATACCGGAGCACCACCTATTTTTAGACAGACTTGTCAAACAAACACAAGGCAGGCATAGAATAAATTTTATCGTAAAAAGCACAAAAAACTCATTCCCGATTGAGAATGTCGATAGAATAAGAGATGCCGATTCGTAGCTGAGTATAAGGATAATCGGACAAACCATGTTGCAACATCGCACCGATCTCCCAATTGGATATGACATACGAAAGTTTTGTTTTTAAAGACATAGGGCAATCATGAGCCAAATGTCCATATTTTTTTAGAATTTGATTCCCAACCATTATATCCGCCAAAAGTCTCGCTTATACTGAAATTTCCCAATCGTAACCCAACTAAAACTCCATACTGAACCGCATCATTTTGCCTGCCGTTGTCCGTTTGCCAACATAAGAATCCGCCACCGGAAAAAATCTGTATCACGGCGCTCGCAATCTGGAACGTTTTACCAAAATAGGTATCAAAAAAATAACCGGGACAATCATAATAACGGTCGATTTCGCAACCTCCTCCCGAAGCGGTTTTGAGAGCAGCTCTTAAAGTCCACGATGGCACTATCCTTCGTTCTTCGAAGAGCTGCATGTCTATACTGAGGTATACATCTCCCGACATTTTACCTTTGTTTTTTGTATCATCGTACCATTCAATCACAGGCCACCAAAGCGAAAGATTGGCTCGATGCGTCCATAAGGGGATATGGGTTTTCAGAAAAATATCCGTTGTATAATTCTTGCCACAATAGTAATCTCCTGCCAATTCAATTTTAAGTTTATCACTGGTTTTTGTCAGTACATCAGGAATCGGGAAAGCATTGGGACCAAAATAATAGGGCGAAACAAAAGTGGGCCTCGACCTCGACTCGGTAAACCCACGGGCATAAACATTCGCAACCGGCGACAACAATCCAATGCTCCAAATTAACGTTATCGAAATATAGGTTTTCGTGCGGTAATACTCTCCTCGTTTTCCCCGCACGAAAAAACGCCCCGATACCCATTTGAAAATTGTGTACAATGGGGAGGCATGCTTAATGATAAAATCCATTGGCATTCAAATTCTATGCGAATGCCAATGTTCATAATACAACAAATTCAACGGATACAAAGCATGGACGAAACTGCCCAGAATGCACCCGTCGGAATTGGTGTTATGAACGGCAAGTCACGCCCATGCAAAGCAGGACGCTTACAACTTGTTCCCGTTCATATCAAATGAAGTTTCCGACGTTTCATTCTGTATGGAACAAATAGCAAACGCTATTAATATTGTAGGCCATCTCTATGGCTCTATGTCTTTTAGGTCACAAAGTCAATTATTTTATCCTCGATAATCAATACTTTCCTTTCGATTGTACGATGAGGCCCGGCTTTTTCATCTGCAAATATCCCTTATAACTCGTTTTATAATGGGAAACCGTGTAACAGAAATAATAAAACGCTGCAATACGCCACTCTTTTCCCAATTTATAACTACTTTTGTAGACACATAATACAAGTTTCGCATGAATACCGACAAACAGCGCATATATAACGGCGATTGGAAAACATTGCATCCTTACTCCGGATCAGCACCCACCGACCTTTACTACATCACATTGGCCAATAAAGTTCTGGCTGCCATTCGAGCCGTCGAAACCTCTCTCGACGAAAGCGATTATCGCAAAATAGACGAGACCGAGCAAAAAGAGCTTGCTTGCATCCTCACGGCCTATTTCGAGGATATTATTTCACAAACCGGTATTTTTCAAGCCTTCACTCGCATTCACGGTAAACGCTTCGGAAAACCGCTCCCGTTTTACACACTCGACGAAGACTATACGCCCGGCGAAATCAACATCGAAGAAGTACAATTCCTCGTGTGGCATTACCACATGCAACTCAACAACCTCGACATACCCTATTCACCCACACTCGATACATTCGCCGCGATAGCCTCCGACGTGATGGAAATATTCGAGACCGAATACGAATCGGCTCCCGAAAACGAAAAGCTACTCCAATACTTCCGAATCGACGAAAAAGAATCTCATAACCTTTACGCATTGCACGCCCGTTTCCTTTGGCTTTGTACCCAGTCCTATCTATTCTTCAACAACGGTTTCTTATTGGAAGACCAAGCCGAGTCCCTTGCCGAAGAAGCCAAAGAAGCCGGTATGGACGAGCAAATACCCGATATGGTAAACCTGCTTTGTAACGACTTCGGATTCAACCACGTAACCGAATTTATGCGGCTCACACCACCCCGCTGGCTCGCCGAAGTATTGGGAGAGGATTCCCCTTTGTATGCCTCCCTGTCGAGTATGGGACACAAATACACCGGCTATTTCCGTTACGAAAACGCCGATGAGACAATCACCCGATTCCGCCACATAGCGACCGACCGGATTATCGAAGCGACCAACCGCTCGCTGGTAGGGCTGCCCCGCAATATGAAAGACCCGTCTCTCATTTTACGTACCGGATTCATTCAATGGAACGGCGAATGGTGGCTTTCCGGACAGATCAGCAGTTACGAAGATAGCGAAGACCTCATCGGACAAATCACCGGCGACGATGACGAATACAATCTTTTCGAACCCGAAGAAGAGTTACCCGAAGAGGAACAACGAATTATCCTCACCGATATATTGGCAACGACCGAAGGAGAAGACGGACAAACCCTCGATGCTTCCGATACCGCTTGGCAGGCACTGTTAAGCGACGAAATCGGTAAAGACTTTTTTATTTCCCAAGTTAAAGCCGGAGAAATTACCGGATTACAATTCTATAACGCCCCCGGTCACTTGTTACTCGACAATATAGATTTTGTTACCGAATATGTAAAACGATAAATTTTAAAAATTACACCCATGAAAAAAAACATTTCTTTACTGCTCACTTTATTCCTATGTGTCGCTACTCTTTCGGCTCAACAAGTCGACACGATAACTATACATAGCAAAATGGGGCACGACCTCAAAAACGTAATTATCCTCCCCGAAAGCTACACCCATAGCGACACCCGTTACCCGGTAGTGTACCTCCTACACGGATGCGGAGACAATTATTCGGCTTGGCTGAAAATAAAACCCGAGTTGCCGCAAATCGCCTCCCTCTACAACTTCATCATCGTTTGCCCCGATGGGAAAATTAACAGTTGGTACTGGAACAGCCCCCGCAATAAAGACATGCAATTCGAAGACTATATATCAGACGAAGTGATTCGATACGTCGACTCCCACTTCCGTACCATACCCGATCGCAAGGCAAGAGCCATTTCCGGGCTCAGTATGGGAGGTCATGGAGCCATGTGGAATGCAATCCGTCACCGCGACGTTTTCGGAGCCGTAGGCAGCACCAGCGGAGGTCTCGATATCCGCCCTTTCCCTACGAACTGGAAAATGAAAGACCAGTTGGGAGAATTCGTAGCCAATAAAAAACGCTGGGACGAACACACCGTTATTAACCTGATCCCCTCTCTAAACGACGGAGATCTCGCCATTATCATCGACTGCGGAGTAGACGATTTCTTTCTCGAAGTCAACCGAAGAACACATCAGGCATTACTCACCCGTAATATAAAACACGATTATATCGAACGTCCCGGAGGACACAACCATGCCTATTGGAACAATTCCATAGATTATCAGCTGCTCTTCTTTCATAAATACTTTTCTCGTTCCCAAGAAAATAAGAGCAAAACAAACTAGTTAACAAAATCAATTGATTTCACTCAAATTATGTTAAATCATCAATCTTTTTAAGGCCTTGATTTGGAAAATAAGAATTACAGTTATACATTTGTACTATGTTTTTTCATAGTATTAGATTTAAGGTTTACAAATTGGCTGTCGGGAGACAGCCTTTTTTATTTCAAATAAGAAGCTGTTTTAAAATTATTCCGAGACAGATTGAGACCTATGTTGAAGCAGATTGGAGTCCGAGATATGCAGTCAATAGCGGGCTATTGACAAAAATCAAGGGATTCAAGATGCAAGACAGGGGTTCAATATGGCCGGAACATACCTGCTTGAAATGATAATATTATTTCTCAATAAATTTAAAACAGCTTCTAAATAGTTTCGAAACCGACCAATAAACAAAAGTTGGCCTAGTATAGAGAAAGCACCGAAGAAACCTGTTTCTGAGGAGAGGGGTTAAAAAAGATCCCATAGTTTTTTGATTGTCTTGATTGAGCCTGAACAATTTACTCTCCCTTAACAGATTCTTCAAGGCAACTATCTATGTCCTAAGACATTTTTCCGATATTGCGAAGGAGTACAACCGTATTTTTTTTGAAAAGAACGACGAAATGTAGAAACAGAATTAAACCCACTGCTAATCGCCACATCTTCGATACAGCCCTCGAAACCGGAGTCATCGAGAATCTCTTTCGCCTTTTCCAACCGGAACGAGTTAATATAATCGTAGAAAGTGATACCCAATTCGTTATTCAGACAATTAGATAAATAACTTCGGTTTGTTCCCATCTCGACCGCCAAGTCCGACAACGACAATTTGGGGTTCAGATAGAGTTCCTTCTCTCGGATATACTCTTCGAGCTTGCCTCCCATCTGCGAAACGAAATTACGGGATACACCCGTTTCCTCCGACTCCATATCTTGCGCCTGAGGAATCCATTCTTGACGCAAACTATAATACAAAACAACCGCCCACAATACAGTAGATGAAATATAATAAAACATATCGCCCAAATGGCTGACATTCGTACAAACATACAACCAAGACAACAGACACACGGCCAAAATAGCCATACTGTTCATCAGCCACTGCACATTAATACGCTCGGTATAAGAATAGTTATCACGCATATACCGGTTATACCTCCTCACCCTCACGACTATAAACAAGACTACCAATGCACAAACTACCGCCGTATAAACGACACTCGACATATAAACCTCGAATAAACCGGTCATGATATAAACGACGGTAAATAAAACCAATGGTAATTCAAACAAAAGGACTCGACGGAGAGTGGCGAACCCGGGGGACAATATCTCCAACAAGAAAAGCGCACAAAGAGGAACCGCCCACATATCTATCGATAAAAGAATAGTAGAATAATATGGAGAATCGCCGATAGTATCTATATACAATAACAAGTCTTTCAAGTCTTGGACTCCCCACAGGCAAAAAAGACACCCCAAAATAAAAAGAGGCCGATTCGTAACCCGAAAGAAAACCAATTTGATTCCGAAATATAGAAAAAAAGCCGTTGACAGACCATGTACGAAATTCGAGAGACTCTCTATAAACAATGTATCTAAAATCATTCCCCTTTTTACTCGTAAAAACTACAATTCCCTTTTATTCTACAACAAATGCAAATATAGCGAAAGGTGAGTGCAAAGGCAAACCGAAATCTTATTTCCGATTTGACTATGCCGAACCACATCCTATATTCTACAAATATAGCGAAAGGTGAGCGCAAAGGCAAACCGAAATCTCATTTCCGACTTGGCTATGCCGAGCTGCATCTTATATTGGCGGCGAATGCCGCAAATATAGAGAAAAGCTCATGGAGAAAAAAATCGTCCGTTTCATTTTTCAGTTTCAATACGAATTCTATTATATTATTATGTTACAGAAAGAAACTTTGGGAAGCTATACTTTATCCGACACAATTAACCGCATTCGACACGATAATTGCTAACCAATATTCTTATCCCATCGCCTTTACCCCCGGATACGAACATACAAAGTGGACCGACAAGAAAAGTAAACCCGCTCGCTTTGTCTTTCTCCCACCTTATATTATCTTTGCCGAGACTGCAAGAAAAATGGAAAAACAGAATCAATATGCGAATTATTAGCGGTAAATACGGACGCAGACGCTTCGACGTCCCTACGAATATAAAAGCTCGACCGACGACCGATTTCGCGCGGGAGAACATTTTCAACGTACTCGAAAACCTGATCGATTTCAAGGGCATTGAAGCCCTTGATTTATTCGCCGGAACAGGAGCCATCAGTTTCGAATTATTATCGCGCGAATGCAGCCGGGTGGTATGCGTGGAAATCTATCCGACACAATACAATTTTATCCGCAAAGTCCAACAACAACTCAACGACCCGAATCTGACTCCCATCAAGGGAGATGTGTTCAAGTTCGTACAAAGCTGCCGGCAACAGTTCGACCTCATTTTTGCCGATCCGCCTTACGATCTGCCCCGGTTGGAAACCCTGCCGCAGGAAGTGCTATCGAGGGGACTTTTGAAACCGGGTGGAATCTTCGTTCTCGAACATTCCAAAAACAATGATTTTTCCACTCACCCCCTATTCGACCAGCACCGTAGTTACGGGAGCGTGAACTTCTCGCTCTTCCGCGCGCCGATATAACACAATAAGAAAGGAGCCGTGACCGAGCATTCGGTCACGGCTCCTTTCTTATGCACGACAAACACCTTAACGAACGATCACCTTGATCGCTTTCCCGTTTACCTTAACTACATATACGCCTTTGTTTACCGAAATGACCGAGACATCGGAACAAATATCGTTATGCAATACGATACCGGACATATCGGAAACTGTGGCTCGCTTGCCCTCCGCACCACGAATGACAATAGCACCATTCTCCTCGTATACGCGAATATTATCCATCGAATTATCTGCTATGCCCGAAGTCCCCACCGTACACGGAACCGACAATATAGATTCACCCATGTTGTAAACCACCGATACGGCATAAACATTATCGCCGTCGGCCGGAGCGTTATCGGTAAACTCGGTCGCTGCCGTATTATCCAACAGCTCCCCGTTACGATACACATTGTAACTCTCCACAGCCAACCCTTCGGGTAGAACCGGTTGCGGTTTATAAACCACATTGTCGATACCCAATAAGAATGCATTCGCCGATACACAACGTATGGCAAAATAGGTGGCATTCGCAGGCAAGTCGTAAGTATAAGTAGCCCACATATCTGCCGGCACTGAACTTACCTTAGCCAAATTGTTCGTAAAGTCTTCGACAGCATTGCCCGTTGTCGAATAATATACTTCTATCGATTCCGTAAAGCTCGAATCATAAGCCTTCGCTTGGAACGATACGGTCTGTCCGCCATCGGCAAGACGAGGAGAGATAAGCCAGTCGTCGTTGTGACCGAGATCGGTCGTCTGAGGATCGGAAGACCAGCATACCGCCAACTTGGAACCATGAGAATTATCCATCATGAATCGTTCATCGACACCCAATCCAGCTATATGCTCGGAATTCATATCGAAAATCATGAACGCCTGCGGTTGTCCGGCATTAGGCCAAGATTGAGATTCTCCGAATACATAAGTATTCCCCCCATCGACATCGGCTACCGTCCAAGCCCCGAAACCATCGATGGTAAACGGGTCATAATCCTCGAACCCATCGGTCACAACCTCGGCTACCGGTTTGGAGAGCGACGGAGCCGACCACGCAAGTTTAACAGCCACCCCCTCACGGTTACCGGTCAATCCGGTCGCTACGGGATAGGAAGAACCATTCACTTTGGTTACGACCGCGGTTTTCGTACGGTTATCGTCTTGTTCCTCATCTGAATCATAACCCACGACACCATAAACCGTCAATTCCGAGCCTGCCATTTCGATAGAAGGCGTATAGGATATTTCCACATTCACAGAACTCTGAGCAGCCAGTGACTCTACTGTTTTCGTCGCCAACACGTTAAACTCCTCATCGGTCAAATAAACCGTAAATTGCGAGGCATCCCGCACGCCTTCATTCAAAACCGACACAACATATTTAGCCTCCTCCTTGAAATTGACTTTCTCGGGTCCGGCAATACCTGTCGCTTGAAGATTATTATCTAAATAACCGCAAATTTCGATATGATCCGCATAGGCAAAATTGAATCCTTTGAGACACTCTCCCACTAAGGCTACCCGCAAATTTTTGGATTTGTACGACGCGAGGTCTATATTCACACGAGTCCACTCTTCGGCGACCTCGATAGTATCCACATCGTGCCAATCGGCATAATCGTCCGAAATTTGGAAACGAACTCTCACACCCCCGGTCGGCATCAATATCCAAGCGTTGAGACGGGGATTATCGACTGCCGAAATATCGATTTTCGGACTGTAAATACGGGTAGAAGCACCGGCGGCATATCCCTGGAAGTCGGCACTTCCTCCATCGTTATCCTGTGATTGGTCTGCTCGTGGAGTCCAATCGGAATCATAACTTTTTCCGGCAAGGAGTTCGGTTGTCCACGGGCCATTGGTAATTGTCGCATCGGCAAACGACTCGGTATAAGGAGCCGGATATGAAGGTCCCACTAACCGCGAGTTGGATTGCGCAGGCTCCGATTCTCCTTTCTGGTTCTTTGCGGTCACCGAGAAATAAGACAAGACCTGCGGCATCTCGCTATTCAACGAAGTAAGCTCGTAGCGGTCGCCCGTCACATCGTCGGCAACCACTTTCGAATCGGCATCATATACAGTATAAACCACTTCCTCGGGATTTACATATCCGCCGTTTTCCCCCGTCTCGGAAACCCTATCCCAAAAAAGCAAGCCCGAACCGTTCCCTTCATCGGTAAAAGTTACCGATTGAGGCGCCAACGGAACATCTATGCCAACCAATACGGTATCGGTCGTAACAGCCCCTTCTCCAAACGAGTTGCGTGCGACCACACTATAAACATTCAAACCGGAAACAACCCCATTATCCACAAATTGAAGCGAAGTCCCTTTTGCCGGGGATTCAAACGTCTTGACCAAAGTCTCTCCACGTTTCACATCGACGGCTGTCAACTCGGTCAAATCTCCGCCCACAAGATTCTTTGTCGGGGCTGTAAGCCCGATGGTAACAGACAATGCGCCCTTTGCTCCGGGGATAAGCGTGAGATTCTCTACTTCTCCCGGAACATGAATAGACATGGGCTCTCCCACCTTAATATTATCGACGGTCAGATTTCCCTTATTGGCATCGCTTACCGCATGGAATCCGATGTAATACGTACCGTCGGCATCAGGCATGATCGAGAAAGTCTCGGTCTTGGGCGACGTTCTCGTATTGGTATAAGTGCGCTCTTCCATAATGACGGTATTCATCGCCTCGACCGTGGCAGCCGTTCCCATCTTGATTTCCATCTTTTCCTCGGAACGAGCGCTCAACACATACGTATCGAACGAAAATTCATACATATAGCCTTTCTTCAATTTCAAAGGAGGTGTGATCAACCAATCGTCCGCATTATTCTTCATGTGATAGGCATACCGAACCGTACCATTCGAATAAGTCCACGTTTTATTATCGTTATTCACATCGACCACAGTGAATAATCCCAAAGAATTTTTCTCAGTAAAATCCTGTGAATAAGGAGGTAGTAACGCATCTCCCACACTCACCGAATTGGAAGATGCAGGCTCGCCTTCGATACCATCGTTATAAGGAGTTACCACATAGTAGTAAAGAGCCAACTCTTCGGTCGTGAATGTGTCGGAGAAAACACTGTCGGCATGATTTGTGGTGACTTGAACATTATCGGGCATACGCACGATCTTATAACGTAAATCGTCCACATTCATATATCCCCCGTTTTTCGTACCCGTAGGAGAATTCCATGAAACCGTATTTACATCGCCGGTCCGAACCACTTTCAAATTGTTCACCGCCAAAGGACTGTCCTTGCCGATATAAACGGTCATATCGCTTTTAGGACTATCGCCCACCGAATTGGACAAAACGACCTCCAATTTATAAATGGCCGATGACGGAACGGTCACAGGACATGAAACCTTCGTCCCGGCAGCCGCGACACTTGTAGCCAACACATCGCCATTACCCAAAACTTTATATGTCACATCACCGGTCAAAACATTTCCATCGTATGCCTCGGACGGTATATCGAAAGATACAGTACCGGAAAGGGAACCGTTCTCGAAAGAGACCGACATATTCTCTGGTCCCGAAGGAGCTCCATCAAGAGCTTCGGGGTCGGGAATATAAGCCCCCACGACTTGATCTCCATAAGGTAACGTTCCGACCAAAGCGGCTTCTCCTGTTGTCAAATCGACCGTATAAAGATTCGCAGCCTCGTCTTCTTCATTGGCAAACCAATAAAACGTATTGTCAGAAGTGTTGATTACAGCCGACTGAGTATATTTTGGAGACACTTGTGTATCTCCTATCTCCCGGAGTGTACCCGTTGTTTTATTGATTTCATACAAGATACCGCCATTGTTCCCCTCGGTAGCCGTACTGGCCGAAATACCGTAAAGTTTTCCGTTAGAGTCACAAGCCATTACCTGCATCGGTTTCGACAAAAGGGCTATACTGTCTTTGGACATACCTTCGAGATTCCATGTAGAAAGTACATAGCACAACTCCTTTGTCTTCTCGTTATAACCATAAGAGCAGCAATAGACCTTGCCGGTAACCGGGTCTTTGGCACAACTCACTGCCGCATTCCGATAAACAGGCCCCAACGAATAACCCATACTTTTTTTATCGAGCTCTGCCCCGGTCACAGCATCATAAACAGCATAACGACTCGATGACACATATCCATAATCTATGGCATAATCATAAACGTATAATTTTCCATCGGAATAAATCGCTCCGCCGCTCGCAGACAAGCGAGGAATAAGAGTCACTTCTTTCCGGGTTACCGGAGCTTGGGCCGAAAACGAATAGAGTCCGAAGGTATTGACATCTTTATTCTCATCATAAACGACAGCTCCGTTCAATTTCAGATTCGAAAGAGAAGGAGCCGCATCGATAATTACATCTGATTTTTTACGCGTCAAGGGACGAACTTGTTGAAAACCTCTTTCAGAAGACATTTGCCGTTTCTGAAAATTCCTCGACTTTTCCAAAAATTGCCAGACAAGCACAGGATCATTCTTAACATTTCGGGCTTCATCTGGAAGGGTTCTCGATGTTGTCTGTGCAAAAGCGGCAGACAATACCCCTCCCGACAAAATGGCAAGAGTAAACAATAATTTTTTCATATATACCTCGTGTTATAATATAATTTTATTGTAAAAATAAAGAAATCATAATTCTCGAACAGACTTTTAATATTTTTTAAATATCTAACAAAACTAAATGTATATATTATTATTTAGTTACATATATTCGGCATATCGCCCAAACTATATACAAATAATAACCCCAAGTGATAAAAATCTCCACTTGGGGTCAAACGTACTATCCGAATCAAATTCAGAAGCTGTTTTAAATTTATTCCGAGACAGATTGAGACTTATGTTGAAGCAGATGGGAGTCCGAGATATGCAGTCAATAGCGGGCTATTGACAAAAATCAAGGGATTCTAGATGCGAGACAGAGGCTCAATATGGCCGGAACATACCTGCTTGAAATGATAATATTATTTCTCTATAAATTTAAAACAGCTTCTCAATTTTACACAACTATAATATCTTTTTCAACACATCGGGAATTTCGACATCGCAACATTCGAGCTCTTTCAGACAACGTTCGCCCTCCTGAGTCAAAGAAAAATACATCTGGCGTTTGTCGTCATCGCCCAATATCCGTTCGATGAGACCTTTCTTTTCTACCGAACGAATCACTTTCGATGTATTGGAATGAGTAAGCCCCAACTGCTTGGCGATATCTCCCGAAGAGAGCCTCGGTTCTTGACGAAGGCAACACAAAAGCATCCCTTCGTTCAGGCAAAGCCCGTATCTCTTCTCAAATCTCGTTTCAAAATCGGTTATCGCTCTATAAAAATCACGAATCTTACAAAATGGTTCCATACTTATCTTCCAATCGATATATAGCCTTCATACCACAGTGGCGGACACATTTCCCGCATTCGATACATTTATCCGAATCGATACGAGGCAAGCCGAAACCGGTCTGGCTGATGGCCTGTTGCGGACAAATCGAAATCAACGGACAACGATGATTCTGCGGACAACGGTTCTTATCTACGACAAGAGGCATAAAATTACTCATTTTTTCAATAATACACCATCGATTGCCTCTTTAAACGAACTTTTGGGCATCGCCCCCATAGCCATTTGAGGCTTATCGTTCATGGGTATAAACAAAAACGAGGGTATACTACGGATATTGAACAATGCCGCTAACTCTTGCTCCTGCTCGGTATTCACCTTATAAACATAAATCTGCCCGTCATACTCCGCAGCCAGCTCTTCCAATATCGGAGCCACCATTTTACACGGTCCGCACCAAGAGGCATAGAAATCGATAATCGCCGGTTTATCTCCTAAATATATCCACTCCTCGGGATTTTTTTCATAATCCACTATTTTCTTTAAAAAATCAGCCTTTGTCAATTCGATCGTTTTCATTTTATTTTCTTTTTTACCGTTATTTATCGCTTTCGTTTCACAGGCGGCAAGCATAAGCGATAGTATACCCACCGTCAAAAACAACACTCGTTTAATCATATTTCTTTTCTCTTTTGAATGAACTCACAAACAACCCTCCTATCGCTGCTCCCCAAACCGTACTGGCAAAAGGGGAAGAAGTAATGGGACACGTACCCGTCGCACAACCTACGAACCGCCAATAAAGATAACCGCCCAAAGCACCTAATAGAATGCCCGTGACCGGGAGCCAATAACGTTTCAACAGCATTTTCATTTTTCAAATTTATTATTTAGTTCTTAATTTATTTTCCAATAGAAATATATTCTACAAGAAATATCACAACAAATATATTCCCTATTTTCCATTAAAACAATTTTCCATAGGAAATATATTCAATTATAACGTTTTTTAACCACCAAGTATCTGCCCTATCCTCTCATATTTTATTTAGTTTAGGCGTAGTAAGAATGAGCAGAGGGCTACTTTAAACACCTCCCCTGCCGTACCCCGTAGCATTGCGGGGTGTTTCCATAAGGGAATAAGGGGGAGTGCCCGCAGGGCAAGGGGGTAAACCCTACAATCACAACTCCTAAATACACAATACTCTCCCTAAAAATAATATATAATTATTTTTATAAATAACCGACTCTTTTCTTGTAATTAAAAATAAATAAATTATATTTGTTGTTATAAAACAAGATTATAGTTTATCTTAATTCTTAATTTATGAAAAAAAACAAGCTCATAAATGGATATATCTCTATCGACAAGTGGTGACATGGCAATATAGAGGCGACAGATGACTTTATAACACAAGGATCTTTTGAATGTAAAAAAGAAGAATATTACAAATCCACTAATTATAAAAAGTATATATTATAAAATCATAAAGTTAATTGGAATAGTGACTCTATGTGACACATATGACGAAACTCCACAGAGTAACAATCATTTATCCGCAGGAATTATCTGGAAAACTCAGTCAAAAACCGGATCAAATTACCCGTCTTTCCTGTTTGGAACAAGCCAAGATAGGGAGACGTTGTTTTAAAATCGGGAACTCTCACGTTGGAATCCGGTGGAGATGTATGGATAGACGAAGGGATAATCATAGAGAACGGTGCAACATTGATAATCGAGTGTAAAGGAAATGTAACAATCTCCGGTGGAACAGTGGAGCGCGGCGGCACGTTGCGAATCGATGCCGGGGGAGAGATAATGATACAAAAAGGCTTCGAGGCAAAACTTGGGGCAAATGTAGAACTTAAATAATATAGGGAGGAACCGAAATATGAAAAGACTATTATTGTTGATTGCCGTGTCGATAGTATGGAGCGGCAGCGTCCTGCAAGCACAAGAATACGAGTATGTCCCTTTGGTTCGTGAAGGGGTGGAATGGGGATACACCGGCGATCTGGGCGACTACCGCTGTCAGATAAAAGGCGACACGATAATCGATGGAACGACATATAAAAAATTTTATAGGTACACGACCTGCGGATTGCAAAAGAATACCCCCTGCTACGTGGCAGTAAGGGAAAATGACAAAAAAGTGTACTATCGGGAAATAACCGGCGATGACCGTGAAGAACGATTAATCTATGACTTTTCTCTTGAAAAAGGAGATATGGCTATCTTATATAGCCGTTCGTTTTTGGATTATATGCAGATAGATGTCCGTTATGTAGATACAATACAAGTGGGTTCGACCTATCGTAAAAAGTTAGAATATCCTTTTCATGACGTAATAGAAGGGATCGGCGGTTTGAAAAACGATTGGCTGGTCGCTGCTTTCGACATAGCGCCATGTGTTCCAGATTGCAATGTCTGGATATATTTGTCCTATGTGAAAAATCTTGTCACCGGCGAATATGAGTATGGGAACAAGGGGGCTTGTGGTGATACCTATGCATATGACCCTTACGTGAAAGATTGCAATTTCGGATTTTATCACCACGACCCGGAGGACCGTTACATCTGGGACATCGACGTATTTGCACATTACTACATAACAGGAGAAAAAGCTGTAAACGGAAAAATCTATAAACAGTTCGTCGAATCGAAAAGTTGCGACTACGCTTCCGGCACGGAGATCGCTCTCATTCGCGAAGAGGACAAAAAAGTCTACCTCTTGGACGGAGAAAAAGAGTGGCTATGGTATGACTTCACTTTGGAGAAAGGCGATACAATTACCATTGAATCCGCATCGCCCCTTAACCCGTCGGGCGAGAAACTAAAAATACCGGTCGTGAATACCGACACATTTGAGATAGGCGGTAAATTACGCAAACGCATATATTTGAGAGGATATGATACATGGATAGAGGGATTGGGAACGGAAAACCGTCTTCCCCTGCACTCGTTCGAGCCAAGTTGCGGAATGGACTGCGGCGATAAGCTATACTACCAACGAATTGGCGACAAAATCTCTTACTTGGATAACTATTTTATACATGACTTGTTGGAGCCTTGCACGTCGTCGGTCTTAGATACACAAATCGAAGCCTTGCGTATCGCCCGTACCCCCGATGCCCTGATTGTGACCTTGCCGGGCACAGGCTATCGATTGGCCGAGCTCACCGAGATGACCGGCCGATTGGCGTGGTGTGCCTACTTGGACAGCGAAGCGGAAGGAGTAACGATTCCCACCGCCACCCTATCGCCCGGAGCGTATATCGTCACCCTATCGAACGACCAGGGCGAACGCATCGTACAGAAAGTGATGATAAAATAAAGGATAAAACTAACGGAAAGGAACCGAAATATGAAAAGACTATTGCTGTTGATTGCCGTGTCGATAGTATGGAGCGGTAGCGTCTTGCAAGCACAGGAATACGAGTATGTCCCCTTAGTGCAAGAAGGGGTGGAATGGGGATATTACCAATACAATCCCGTTCACCCTGAAAACAATGGATTTATTCGCCTACAATTCGAAGGAGACACTTTGCTCGATGGAAAAACATATAAAAAACTATATATGTACAAAGGATGTGATTTTACTTCCGATAGAAGTACATTGGTAGATTTTATGCGGGAGGAAAATAAGACGGTTTATTCTAAAAAAGAACGAAAAGACAACGATGACATATATGGGGAAGATGTTGAAGAAGAGATAGTGCTCTATGATTTTTCCCTCAATGTAGGAGATTCATTGTGGATTCCGTCTTACTATGAGTATGAAGAAGTGACTCGCATCGATACCGTGAAAGTAGGAAATACCTATCGAAAACAATTTTATATAAATAATCGGACTTCTCCGATTTGGACAGAGGGACTGGGTGTAATGGAAGATAATTTCATGTTCTGTTCGTTTTGCCTGATACCAGCTTGCTTAGACTGTAACCACAGGATCCTAAACTTTGTGAAAGAAAATGGAAGGGAAGTATATGGCATAGACAAGGAATGTAGTGAAGGTGGTATCTCCGATAACAAATCCGCCGCCTTACGTATCGCCCATACCTCCGATGCCCTGATTGTGACCTTGCCGGGCACAGGCTATCGATTGGCCGAGCTCACCGAGATGACCGGCCGCTTGGCGTGGTGCGCCTACTTGGACGGCGAGGCGGGAGAAGTAACGATTCCCACCGCCACCCTTTCGCCCGGAGCGTATATCGTCACCCTATCGAACGACCGGGGCGAACGTATCACACAGAAAGTGATGATACAGTAAACCGAATAAAAGGTATTGAAGGGATTCGGCAAGAAATTAGGGAAGATTGGCGATAAAGTTTAGCGATGAATTTCTTGTTCGACAACCACATTTCAGACTCTTCGGTGAGGGGTTGAAAACACTGTTTAATAGATTCTTAATAAAATCTAACCCCTCCGTCACGTCGTGCCACCTCCCCTATATTTTGCGTTGCAAAACACAGGGGAGGAGTGTGTGAAAGCTCTACAATACCGCAGGGTATAGATGAGGGAGTTAAAGGGCATTCTCCTTTTGAGCTAGAAGGATAGATTTTACACTTTTCTCCTGCCGTGTCCCGCAGCATTACGGGAGGCTTTATGTAAGCAATATGGTAAGACACCAAAAGTGCTACGGTTCAGTTCCTAAGGAAAAAAGTTGAAAATGCTGTCATAGGATCATTAGTAGAGTTTAATACTTTCGTCATAAAGGCATTTACACTTCTCCCCTACCGTACCCCACAGCATCACGAGATGTTGCACTAAAATCGAAGCAGGAGCAAAGACAATTCAATAGAAAGGCATTAACCTCCTCCTCTGCGCACGTATGTGCGATAGGGGAGGTGGCACGAAGTGACGGAGGGGTTAAAAAAACAGAAGAACGATAGTGCCAAAAGACTTCACACCTCCTCCCCTGCCGTGCCCCGTATTACAAGGAGTCGTAAAGCGATATAAGAGTATCCTCTCTCGAAATCATGCAAAAAAAATGCCGCCCGATATACGTTCATATCGAGCGGCATCCTATATTCAAATAGATCGAATGTTATTTCAAAGCGTCGGCAAGAGCAGCATTAGTTTTATGAACGGCAGCAGCACTCTTGGCAAAAGCCTCTTTCTCGGCAGCGTTCAATTTCAACTCAACCACTTTTTCGATACCGTTTTTACCCAACACACAAGGCACGCCTATGCAGAGGTCTTTCTCCCCGTACTCGCCTTCCAGCAAAGCGCTGCAAGGAACCATGCGTTTCTGGTCGCCCAATACGGCCTCTACCACCGAAGCGGCAGCAGCACCCGGAGCATACCATGCCGACGTTCCCAGCAATCCGGTCAATGTAGCGCCACCCACCATCGTGTCGGCAGCAACTTTCTGCAAAGCCTCTTCGCTCAGGAATTCGGTAACAGGAATACCCTTGTAAGTAGCGAAACGAGTAACAGGAATCATAGTCGTATCGCCGTGACCACCGATTACGAAACCTTCTACCTCCGACAGATTGGCATTCAACGCTTGGCTCAGATAATATTTGAAACGAGAGCTATCCAAAGCACCACCCATACCGATAATACGGTTTTTGGGAAGGCCCGATACTTTATGAATCAAATAAGTCATCGTATCCATCGGGTTACTTACACACAAGATAACAGCATTGGGAGAATATTTCAAAACATTCTCTACGACCGACTTCACAATGCCGGCATTCACTCCGATCAACTCCTCGCGAGTCATACCCGGTTTACGGGGAATACCCGAGGTGATAACAACCATATCCGAATTGGCGGTAGCCTCATAGTTGTTGGTCACTCCTTTGATACGCGATGCGAAACCTGCCGTTACAGCAGCCTGCATCATATCCATAGCCTTGCCTTCCGATACACCTTCTTTAATATCGAGCAAAACGACTTCGTCTGCAATTTCTCTGAATGCTAACACGTTTGCACAAGTAGCGCCAACGTTTCCAGCTCCGATAACCGATACTTTTGACATAATTGTTTGATTTTAAAATTAATATATGATAATACCTTTCTTGTTCTCTATGTTTCGCAAATTTACAACTATTTCCATATTATGGAAAAATTTCCTCAATTAAAATTGTATAAACTTTGCATATTCTTTTAAGCAAAATTTAAAAACAACTATACATCTAATAACCAGCAAATTAACAAATTCACATAGATTATTCTTGCAAATCGCCCTTACCTTCGCGCAATACCACAGGCTCGTCTCCTGTACAATCGACCGTAGTCGACGGTATCGTACCGCCCTCGCCTCCGTCGATAATCAAATCGGCGACCGACTCATAACGTTCAGCTATCAACTCCGGGTCCGTCCCATATTCAGGCTCCTCATCGTCGACAGACACCGACGTCGTCAATAACGGATTGCCCAACGCCTCGACCAACGCCAACGTAATGGCATGGTCGGGAATACGCACCCCCACCGTCTTGCGGTTTTTATAAATCTTAGGCAAGGACGAGCTCGTAGGCAATATAAAAGTGAAAGCCCCCGGCAAATTACGTTTCAACAGCTTGAAATACAAATTATTCAGTTTGGCATATTCACTCACCCAACTCAATTCCCGACAAATAATCGACAGATTGACTTTTTGAGGATTGATTCCCTTAATCCGGCAAATCCGCTCCACGGCTCGCACGTTCAAAGCATCGCAGCCCAACGCATAAATCGTATCGGTAGGATAAATCACAATACCCCCTTCGCGCAACACCTCCACCGCCTTTCCTATCTCCGTGGCGTTGGGATTCTCCTCGTATATTTTCAATCGCCTCATCGCACAAGTTTAAGTGTCGCTAAGATAACGAACTTTTCATATTTCAACAATATTTAAAGGAGAATATAATAAAACAAAAAAAAGAACATGATGAGAAATCATTGCCCCCTTTTGCACATGCAAAGAGACATTAGTTGGTTATTATTAAGCATATTCCCCCTCTCCCAGCCGTGTCCCGCAGCATTACGGGAGTGTTGCACATAAAATCGAAGCAAGGGCAAAAAGCAAAGACTATTCAATAGAGAGGCATTAACCTCCTCCTCTGCGCACACATGTGCGATAGGGAAGGTGGCACGAAGTGACGGAGGGGTTAAGATATTAGTTAATTGATTTCAAGAAGCGATATTGACTACATTTAATCTTTCTTCCCCGTGCTACGAAACAATATAAGGAAACTCCCGAAGAAACAATAAGGCGAGGGAAAAGGAAAAGCTCCACTAATTATCGACCGATTCATTTTCCACCGCCGTAATAAACTTCCGTTCCGTCTGCAAAAAAAAGCCGCTGCAAAAAACTTGCAACGGCCTTTTAGCGGAGGGAGGGGGATTCGAACCCCCGATACGCTTTTGACGTATACACGCTTTCCAGGCGTGCCTCTTCAACCACTCGAGCATCACTCCCTCGGGTCGATCCCGTAAAAACAGTGGCAAATATAATACATTTTTCGGGTTCGACGAAAGTTTTTTACAAAAATAGTATCTCATTTTTACGACAGCCGCCCAAATTACCCCTTGATAATATTTACAGAAAGTACCCTATCGTCCACATGAACATACAATGTGTACACCCCCGGCATCAACCCCGACATAGGAACCAGCACAGAATACTCTCCCTCATCTTCTTCACGACTCGGTGTCCGTCTCAGACAAATTCCCGCACTACTGTGCAAAGTGAACCCCACCGAAGCCGAACGAGTAAGTTTATATTTTATCGTCAAGTCACTCTCCACCGGATTGGGCAGATATTCCGCCTCGGTAAAAACATTCTCGATCGGTAGGATCTCCTCCTCAATCGATTCATCGTCGGCACTACGGTCACTCTCTCCGCTCAGATAATCGGGCGGATAGTAAAACGATACAGCCGAGAGTATCGTATCGGCCTGTGTACCATGCAGCGTGGAAGTCTCGCTCTCGAACACCGGATAACGATTCTGCGGCACAAACCAAGCATACGTATCCACACTCACCGACAAGCTGTCTTTGCATATCCTCACATATCGGCGGGCGGTATGTACCCGCAGGGCGTTTCCGAAAGTCTCTCCCGGTAACCTCAATTCACCTTCGGCATCGGCTGTGACAGTCGTCGTTCCCCCGACGAAAAGAGGAATACGCTGACCATACCGTCCTGCTCCTTCGAAACGACTCGTCAGAGAATCGCCATAAGCGAAAGGATAACGCAACAAAAGTTCGGGACGAGCATAATCGATATAGAAAGTCGCATTCTCATGTCTCACACACCACAGGCTATCGCTTCCTTGCCGGTAATAATAACGGTTACGCCCCTCGCGACCACAAAGAATATCCATATGGAAACTGTCCGGAATAAAATATTCCACGGGAAGTTCCTCCGAAAGGATTTGCATTCCTCGGAAATCCCACCGGCATTTCGTTCCGGCTCTGCCCGGTTCTTGGTACTCGACCAGCATTTTGACGAATGCCTCCCCGGCTTCCAGCCGGTTGCTGTCAGCTGTCAATTCTATTGCCGACAAAACTTGCACAGCTGCAATACCGGCCGTACATAATAAAACACGTATATTCATAACATTTCTCTTTATCCGTTTCATCGCTCTATTCATTCCGATAATGGTACTTATACAATGTCGTAGTCTTCTCCCCCTCTTTCACACGCACCAATCGCCCCGCATCATCATACTCATAATAAGTCGTATGCCCCCGAGGATCGGTCGAAGAGGTAATTCCCACCAGCGGTTCATACGTATAAACGGTTACCTGTGCCAACGGCAGTTCCGTACGCAATCGGGCCAGCAACATTCCGTCTGGAATTTCAGCCGCAGCGAAAGTCTCGGCATCCCCTATGATGCTCTCTACTTGCTCCCAAGAGGCATTCTTGATTTCCGCCACCGGGTATTGATAACTATATCCCCACAAGTAAATGGTAGTGAGATTATCCAATCCCGTTTTTGATTTCAGCTTTCCCGAATCATAATAGGTATAATCACTCTGTTTCTCAAACGCATTGTTCCCTCCATCACGATAAAAATACGATACAGGACGCACAACAGACGTATCGTTGTTTATTTTTCCGTATAGAATCTGTTCGGTATAAATTTTATCATACTCGATATCGCCTTTGTATTTCACATATTCTCGCACAATAGGCGAAGAGATGCAATTGCCAGCTTCCATCGCTTCTCTCACAAGCTGCGGATATCCAGCATAATTGTCCGAAGAATAATAATACCTCGATGCGACACTGTCTCCCTCGCTGGTATATACCCGTTTTTCCCGCACGTTGAACAACCGTTCCCGATCGTCATATGTATATAATTCCGCCGTTTCGAAAAACGTTTCGCCGCTATCGTCATAACGCTTGGTTATCGTCCAATCCAAATGCTGTAACCCCACATAAATAGGATACGCAATCACTTCATAATCTATCTGTTGAGAGCTCGAAGTATTTTCATAAAGCACACTCGGTTTAAATATATCGGTAAATGCCGCCTTCGAAAAACAATATACATTATGTCCACTCCCACATTTACCTGTTCTACCCACGAACAAAGTTTTTGTATTCACCAGAATACCCTGTATATACTGGTTATTATCGGCGTATTTATAAATAGTGTGTTCCTGCAATCGATCTCCCTTGTATATTTTGCGGTCTATCAGATGCGGAGTATCGATCAGAGCACTCCAATAAATGGCCTTATTTCCCGATGCATTGGATTGGTCGTATAAATAATCATACCGTTCGACAGTTTTCCCTCCGGTACTCGTATATTCCGCCACCTCGTCATACCACACCATGCAATCATCGTTAAACAATGTAATATTGGCATTTTTCTCACTCACGATTACCCAATGAGCGTCTAATACAGAAGGCTCTCCCGATCCTTCCGGATTCTCGATAGGATCAACTATATTGATCACTTTCTGAATCCTTTCCGAGACATATCCCCAGTCCGATGTATCCACGATAATATTTCCATATCCCGATTTATTGGAGCCATATTTGTAACTTTTGGTTATCTCTTGACCCGAACTCGGATCATATTGACTCAATCGTTTGATACGTAAACCGCAAGTGATATCGGTCGAATCGCCAGTCATTTCCGACACGCTCAATGCTCGATTCATTTCGTACTCAAAAGTCGCATAACCGCCTGTCGGGTAAACAATTTTCTCCAATATCTTCGCTTTCATGGCTGATTCTTCGGAATGCCCATCTCCACAACCGACACTTTGGATACTATCTAATAATTGTACAATATACCGAGGGAACAAATTATTTATCCCAGCATTCACCTCCCCGGTATAATATCCGAATTTGTCTTGCGCATAAACATTCTCAAAAGACTGCGTATTGTAGCTGAATCGATAAGTCCCATCGCCGGTTACCGAAACCGAACCCAACAAATCGGTTGTCAGGTCGGAATAAAAATCAACCCGACGGATAACTTTCGCATCCTTGTTCAAGACCTTTATTTGCTTCAACATCTCAGCTCGCGAAGGGTTATTATTATAACTGAATTCCACACGCCCCAAAGGGAACTCGATCGATGTCAAACCCTTGTCATAACTCATTCTATAATTTTCAACATGTTGAAATTCACTTATACTCTTATGTTCAAAATCAAAACTAAGTTCAGCCTTAACAAATGTAGCGTTGTGATATCGGGCAAATGACTTTATTGTTACCGGTTTATAATGAAAAAATATCTCCTGCCCCGTGGGATAAGTTATTTTCCGCAACACATAAGCTACATCTAACGGATTCTCGGTGATCGTACAAACCACAAAATTTCGAGGCTCGTTCACCCTATCACCATACCAATAAACCACCCCGTTTGTATCGGTCACTTTAAATCCCACGATCGGCCTGTGTTTTAACCCGATGACCTCTATCCGCAACGGTGATTGTTTAATTTGACGTACGCTGTAACCATTGGCTTTCGTCTCGATAATGAAACTGCAACTCCCGCTCAATGTATTTACAGTAAAGATATCATGCTCGCCGTCATAGCCCCACGACCATTCAAAATCCGTTGTCGGTGAAGCCCAATAAGCGACAGAATCAGGGTGTATCAAATAGGGATTATCCGGTATTTTCTCCGGTTTACACATTTCGTCTATTTTCCCGAAACTCTTTCGTGTAACTCGCAGTCCCGGCAACAAGCTCCACCCGTAACCGAGAATCCCCACCGGATCCTCCACTTTGATTCCCGATGCGTGATAGGCTATACTGAACGGCAGTGAACCGCCGTCCGGCATAGGTATCGAGAATAAAGGAATGCTGATATCCACTACCCCTGTCGCTTTGGACACCGGATAGAACTCAAATCTGTTGAACTGGGAAGACAATGGTGACGTCATACTTATATCGGGCATCTTATTTACTAAATATTCCTCGTCCTGCGCATGCGCTGCAATAGGCAATGTCACCATCAAGATCATACAAAGCGTTTCATTTAATCGTGTCCTCATAGCTTATCTTTTACCGGTAGAACAAATTTAATCGTATAAAAAAGAGTTTTTATTATAAACAAATCCATAATCCCTCTTGATGTCTTCCTCCTATGGAGTCCGTCGGTCGCCGTAGTCTTTTGTCTTTATCAAATTCCCGGACTCGTCGTAATATTTCCACTCCCCGATTTCCCAAAAATCAACCATAAAATCCTCATCGCACACTATATATCCTTCGCTCTTAACGGCTCCACTTGGATAATAATCAATACTATGACATTTATATTTACAGAAAATTCGGCAATACCCCGTATATATACTGTCCTTATTGAGTTCTATCGAATCGAGAGTATAGACCAGCTCCCCTTCATCTCCAAATACATACCATGTGCCAGACATATTATCCGCTGTGTATTCCCCTAATACAAACAAATCATTACGAGAAAAGCACTTAAATAATCCATCTTTTTTACCGCCTTTATAGTATAGTTCATGTGTGATTCCTTCGCCAAGAGAATCTCTCCAATAGCCTTCCCTCTGCCCCAAATCATTCACCCGATTCATCGGAATCTTACGACCGATTCCAAAAATACCTGTCGCCACACAACCGGCAAAAAACAGCAATAGCACGCTCTTTTTCATAACTCCTAATCTTATATTTTTACATAACCATACATCAGGACTCTATTTTTTCACACAGGACTTTAATATAATCCAATTTCCAATGCTCAATTCTGTGAAGGGGGTATCTCCCTTTCTTCCCGGTGTCGTACAAACCATATCTATTCTTTTAGCGATGAGCCAAATTTAATCACCCTGAAACTTATTGGAGAAAAGGGTGTCGGGTCGTGTATGGACGATTACCTCTCCATTCCCCCCCCGAATCTATATAAATAGCCTTTCCTTCCGCTTTACTACACAGTACATAAACATTAACGTCATCATTACAAAAAACAACCATTTCATATCTATTTTATATAAAAATAATTCTACCAAGAAAATATCGAATCTTCCTGCATTATATACTCGACAAAAAAGTCACTCTCTTTCACCCGATAACATTCCATTCTTTGGATAAAGTGTGGACTTAACCCACTTTTACTATGATCTATCTCCCCCCGCTCTTTTATAATCCAATACATTCCATGAGAAATTTTCGAAAAATCTCTATTCTTTTTTAAAGACGAGTCAGAAACTTGCCGTATATATTTTTCCACTCCTGAATAAACACCCACTTGCTTCGTCCCGACTTTTACATGCCACAGTGCGGGAGTGCTACTATACTGCCACAACGACAGTGGCGTTTGTCCCATATAGAACAATAAATTGGAATTAAAAGGATCTATCTTATCGATATATAACTCACACACGTTCAACTCGGGATTGGATGCTATAATCGTATCGAGAATATAAGCTATATCTTCCCGAAAAGTGATATCCGATACCTTCTCTGCTTGTCGGCAAGAAAATAAAAATAGACACGACATACAAACCAAAATAAACTTTTTCATTTTATTTCCGACCTTAATTTTAAAACTAGACCTTTATTCAATTTCCATTATTACCGGAGGTAAAAATTCATCACAATTTTCAAGAGGAAGGGCTATAAAAGGATAACCCGAAATGAACGGACGGCATATCAACGCTCCCGCTCTATCTTCTATAATCCAACCATTCCGACCCGATTCTTCCTCTCCTCTTTGAACAGTTTCAATTTTTCTCAATGATTGTTGGAAAAGATATTTTTCCACTCCCGAGTAAATATCAACAACCGCATGCGATATTTTCACTTGCAATAATGATGGTGTTTGCCCGTATTCCAAAGGAAATAAAGGGGCTTTTTCTCCTATATAAAATAACAAAATTGAATTTCCCGAATCGACTGTATTGATATATAATTCATACACGTCTCCTTTCGGATTAGACGCAATAATCGTATCAAGAATATAAGCCACATCTTCTCGAAAGGTAAAATCTTGCCCCTTCTTTGTTTGCCGACAAGAGAGAAGAACACCAGTTACACAAAACAATAAAAATAAAGATTTCATTTTCACCGCAACCTGTATATTAACAAATTACCATAATAAACATTATTCTATTACAAGTAAAACGATTCTAATAGTATCTACTTTCTGCACTCCCAAAAGGATATCAAGGAAGTCATACTCGATTACCTCCTCACCCTTCTCGAAATCTATATAAATATCCTTTCCTTCCGCTTTACCACACAGTACATAAACATTAACGTCATCATTACAAAAAACAACCGTTTCATATCTATCCATTTTTAAGTAAATCTTGTTACAATCCATAATCCCCCTTGATCTCTTCCTCCTATGGAGTTCACAGGTTACCGTAATCTTCTGTCTTTATCAAATTCCCGGCCTCGTCGTAATATTTCCACTCCCCGATTTCCCAAAAATCAACCATAAAATCTTCGTCGCACACCATATACCCTTCGCTCTTAACGGCTCCACTTGGATAATAATCAATCCTATAACATTTATATTTATAGAAGATTCGGCAACAAGGATACCCCGTATATATACTGTCCTTACTGAATTCTATCGAATTGTGAATACTAACCAGCTCCCCTTCATCTCCAAATACATACCATGTGCCGGATATATTATCCGCTGTGTATTCCCCTAATACAAACAAATCATTACGAGAAAAGCACTTAAATAATCCATCTTTTTTACCGCCTTTATAGTATAGTTCATGTGTGATTCCTTCGCCAAGAGAATCTCTCCAATAGCCTTCCCTCTGCCCCAAATCATTCACCCGATTCATCGGGATCTTACGGCCGATTCCAAAAATACCTGTTGCCACACAACCCGCAAAAAACAACAATAGCACGCTCTTTTTCATAATTTCCTATTTTTAATACGACTAAAAAATGATTCTCTCGTTCCATTCAGAATAAAATTAAAAGCCGGCAACCGGTTTACGTTAACGGGTTCCGATAGAGATCTCGAAACCGTGACGCTTACCGTATTGTTCTTTTGGTCTTCTGCTTCAAAATGCCCTATAAAACGGTTCCAGCTATTTATGTCGACCAACAGGCATCCTGCCGATATAGGCCTTTTCTTAACAGTCAGTCCCGTAAGATTATTTTCCCCAGGCTTGTGTATATTAATACCTGCTGCGTATGTCCGGCCATCGGTATATGCCGGATTTTCGTATCCTAATTCTATTCTCCCGCTACCGTCGGTATCTTCCATTCGCAAAGCCGTATAAGCTCCCTTATGCATGCCTACTTTCGCATGATAAGTACCTTCCGGAACCGTAGCATAGTCGCTTCCCGAAGGATTCGTACAGGCCGCATATGTCTCGGTCGTTCCGTCTGCCAAATAAACCGTGGCAGTAGAAGATCCTATATTATAGCCGTTATCCTTGTCAAAAGTTTTGTTATCTGAAAAAAATATAGCCTGCGCATACAAACCCTGCAATAAATTACCGTCTACATCATAAGATTTATCTTCATCTACCCACTCATATCCTGTAAAAATCACCTCTCCTTCTATTCTGTCATAAGTCAATCGCCACGATTCCCCGTCCGGGTCTACATATTTCACCGGATTGTTATTACAGTAGGCATAAGGCGAGATGGAGTAATATTTCTCGCAGAGAGGATCCATCGTCATAAATCGGCAGAGAGCCGGATAATACATACGGGCATCGAAGTCGTAACTGTCATAGCCGTGCAGCTCTATAAACTCTTTTCCTCCGTATTTATACGGCTGTTCTTCGGGCTGGTAATGGGCTTCATAAGGAAGACCGAAAGGATAGTATTGCATCCGTTGGTAGGTGACGGTATGCTCTATGGGTTTGGGGCGAATAGGTGGTTTATCTCCGCCTATCGGCCCCCGGTTCGTCGAGGAAAAAGGAGGTTCCACTGGTGTCAGTTTTGCTACCGCACTGCCGTAGACGGTGCGGATATTCCCTTGATAATCCCGCACGAAGTACCGGAAATCTTGTTCCGAACAATCCAAATAACCGTCGCCGTTATGAATTCGTATCAGGGTATCGCTCTCGAAATCGGCTCCCGCATATTCCAAAGAACCCCGACGTGCCGTAACATGACTGCTCATGGCCGCAGTCCCCGATGTACTGCCGAAGGTCTGACCCGCAGGGATAACGACCGTTGTCTGTGGTGTGAGGTATTTACTGCCGGTTCTCTTGCCGTCGGCGGTGTAATAATTCACGATAGCCGACCCGTTGCGGAACTGCACGGTGTCGGGCTGGTTCAGCAAATTGTATCGTATGGCGACAATATCCCGGTCGAGGTCGGCCGTCATGTTGCCGTTGGAGTCGTAAAAATAATCGAGTCCATTATAGTTATAATCCCGATATTCTTTCATGTCGTATCGCCCCTGTTCTCCCATCATATCGGTAATCTCTACTACCCTATTCCCTTCATAAGACCAGTTCATCTCGTCTATCATTCCGCCCCTTCCCCCATTGCGATACAAATTTACCATATTACCATGCTTGTCATATTCATACTCGACATGATAGCGGCCGCTAGAAAAATCACTGCCCGTCACCGAATAGGCCGAAGCCAGCCGGTCGTGGGCATCATAAGTGAAGCGATAGCCGTTCACAATCGTGTCGGTATCGGTGCGATATGTCCAATTCATCGCCGATATATTTCCGTTGTAACGAACTTTCCCATAGTTTCCCATAAGGCTTTCGTAATACAAATTCTGCACGAAATCGACATCTTCTATCCGAGTGATCCAACCCTGCAAATTATACCGATATTTAGCATGCGTCAGTCCTCCGTCGATACTTTTGCTGGATATCCGTCCCAACTCGTCGTATTCATATATCCAATCGGTAGACAAAGAGTCGTTAACCGCATAATCGGTGCGGGTGAGGCGTCCCGAGCGGTCATAAGTATTTTCTACGGACTCCGATACCGATAAACGCCCCCGGGAATCCAAATGTTCCGTGTATGATTCAAGAATATTTCCCGAAAGGTCGCATTGAGCATAAGTCATTTCATAATCGCCCGATACATGCCGAGTGCGTGTCTGTACGGGATTTCCATATTCATCGTAATAATAAACGGTAATCGCATATTTGCTCCTGTCCGTCAAGTCGAACACCTGCGTCCCGGTCAGCAAACCTTTGGCCGAGGAATAAGCCGCACCATATCCCTCCTTACTCCGATAGGCAAGCTGCGAGGCTGCCGTCCCCTCGATGTACAAAAAAGAATAGTCGTCGTAATAATTGACCGTGAGCAACCGGTAATCATTGGCGGCAGGCAGCAGAATCCTGAGGGTATAACCCATACCCGGCCACGCAGTATAACTATCGGCACGTTCCTCGACAAACCTCCTTTCCCTGCAATACCGATACAAGTCCGGTGGACTCTGCAACGGATCCGTCTCATAAGTATACAGCACTCGGGAGAGGGCATCATATTTGGTTATGGTCCAGAGGCTTCCGCTCTGTTGATTGCCGTCCTGACTCATGACCAATCGATTAGCCCTATCGTAAATCATCTGTATCGATTTACAACCGGGCAAACGCTTCCCTATGCAGTTCCCCCGGTCGTCGTATTTATAGAGATAGGCATACTGTTGCAAAAGAGTGTGGCTGTCGGGATAATTGCCGGTATTATACATTCCGTCCACAGCCATCGGGGGCAGTACGTAGCACAGCCTGCCGTGGTCGTCATAAATGTAGTAAGTGTCATAACCGTTTCCCTGACGGGCCATAACCACTCGACCCGATTTATCGGTGAAACTCTCTTGCCAAATTCCGTCCTCGTCGGTTTCGCGAGTAACATAAAGAGCACCCGGGGTATACCGCCCCACTCGTTGTACCCCATCGGACGAAATTCGGAAAAGAACGACCTCTCCTGCCGTATTGCACCGATATGCAGCAGTCTTCGGGTGAGCGTTCCAAACAGCTCCGGGATTTTTCACACCGACGGTCCGGCTCAACGGTGAGTTTTCGTACAAAGTCTCCCGATAGAGATATGTGTCTCCATAATAACTTTGAGCCGTCTGCCCGTATGTAGAAGGATTCACATAACAGCCGTTGTTCCCCGATACGGGCGTGGGAAGCCCTTGACGATATTCTCTCCCGGCCTCGTCGTAACCGACTGTGGACAGCAGGTCGGCGCCCGTTGCCGTGAAACCCACTCGGGCAGTCTGTTCGGGACGACCCAGCCCGTCATAATAGACCACGGTCGCAAGCGCCTGCGAAGCCCCTTCGGCAGTTATCCGGCCGTCCTCTATATTCGCCGACGTACTGCCGCCGGGAAGAACGACCTCCACGATATAATTTTTTTCAGACGACAAACTCAAAGGAATATCGACGGCAGCCGACACTATCGCCGACATGGGCGACAAAAAGAGTATAGACAAACTCATTGAAAAGCGGAGGGGTCTTTTCATAGTATCGTGATTTTGTGTCTCTCCGTAAATTTATGCTTTTTTTTACATTTCCCCAAATATTTCACGCCTTTTTTTCATGCCTCGGCTCCAAACGACTGTTTTAACCCTCTTCAAACAAAATTCGGGAATTATTTTCGAGGAAAGCCCCATGAAACACATTCCCCCTATGCATAGCATGAAAGCCGACTCTTCCCATTATCCGGGAATCACCCTTCTCCGAACAATCGCACAGCATTGGCCGAGGTAGCCTCCTCCACCTCGGCAGTCGTAATATCCAGAATTTCGGCTATTCGCTTCGCCATATAAGGCAAATACGAAGGTTCGTTCCGTTTGCCTCGATAAGGCACGGGAGCCAAATACGGGGCATCGGTTTCGAGCAATATACGCCCGATGCCTACTTCTCGTACCATATCTTCGAGATGAGCGTTCTTGAAAGTAACGATGCCGTTTATCCCGAAATAATAGTCACCGGTTCCCCTCAGCAGACGCACCTGTTCGGCCGACCCCGTGAAACTGTGGAACACCCCTCGGAATGCCGGCACTCTGCCCGACTGCAACAGAGCCAATATTTCGTCGAATGCCTCCCGACAATGAATAATCACCGGCAAACCCGACTCTGCCGCCCACCCCGTCTGCACCACGAAAGCCTCTTTCTGCTCCTCGGCATAGGTCTTGTCCCAATACAAATCGAGCCCTATCTCGCCCACCGCACAATACTCCCCGGAGAAAAGCAGCTCTCTCACCTGTCCAAGCCGCTCCCGATAATCGGCCTCCACCGACGTGGGGTGTAGCCCCATCGCCATACGGCAATAACCGGGAAACAAATCGTTCGTGGCATGCATGGCTTGCACCGTGTCGAAATCGACATTGGGCAATATCACCCGTTCGACTCCCGCTTCACGGGCGCGGCGCACCACCTCGACACGGTCTTCGTCAAACTCTTCCAGATAAATATGCGTGTGAGTATCAATCATCTTCGGGTCGCTTTTCTCCACTGCGGTAATAATATACTACGCCGTAAGCCCGGCAACGGTTCAAACGGATTTCGGCAGGGAGATCGGCGTAATACGTTTCCACCTGATTCCACAAATCCAAGATAATCCGGTCCGCCTCCTCGCGCAAGGCATCCAACCCCGACTGGGAACGAGTCGTATTCAGTTTATAATTCTGTTGTTCCCGATAGGCTTCCTTGAAAATATCGTAATGCACGGTCACTTTCGCGATCGTAGGGTTATAAATAGGTGCGCCTCCGTGCGACACCCGTTCGCGTTCCCCCTCGATGAGACGTTCTCCCCAAACGAGAATGTGCTTCTCGCCGGTCAGCTCGGGCACGGCAAAATCTTCGGGGTCGAGCCCGTAAAACAATTTGTGTTCCTTACGCACCTCGTTACGCAACACCGCCAAATTAAGCACCTGTATGAAATGCGAGATGTACAACCGAGCCGTCTTCAAATGCGACTGATATTGTCGGTTGGCCTCGGCCTGAGCCGTATAGCAATACTGGAACTGCCCGACGGCACTTTTGAAACGTCTCAAAAGAACGCGGGCCTCGTTCAGCGTTTTATACGAAGCCGCCTGCTTATCCACATCGCACTCGTGCTCCATCGCCACCGCTTTTTCGAGAGCGGCAAGGCGGGCTTTGTCTGTATTCGGTAACCGGCGGTAAGGCATTGTTTCTGAAAAATTTTAGTGATCTCGTTTTATCAATGAATTCGCCAAATCGTATAAGGGCTGCTTTGCCGCTTCGTCCACTCCGATTTGCCGCAAAGCCTCTATCGCCCGACGACTGTATTCGTCGACCTGCCGCAGACACAAATCGCCTGCACCGACACGGTCGTACAACGCCGTCACAGCAGCTATCTTCTCGGAAGGATCGTATTCGGCCGCGCCCAACCAGCGGGACAACTCCTCGGCATCTTTCCCTTCGACCCGTTGCCGGGCATTGATGAGCATATACGTTTTCTTGTTATTCAGAATATCGCCTCCTATCTTTTTCCCGAAACGGGCAGGGTCGCCATACACGTCCAACCAATCGTCCTGCAACTGGAACGCCAGCCCCAAAGACTCGCCGAAACGGTAGATACAATCCGCATCCGTCTCGCTCGCTCCGCCTATAATCGCCCCTATCTTCAACGCCCCCCCCAACAGCACGGCTGTTTTCAGGCGAATCATCTCGATATATTCCGCCTCGGTCACATCGTCCCGACGCTCGAATTCCATGTCGTATTGCTGACCCTCGCAAATTTCAAGAGCCGTTTTCAGGAACAACTCGACGACAGCCCCCGTGTGCGGAGCTTCCGTGCGGGCGATATAACGGAAAGCGATGATCTCCATGGCATCGCCCGAAAGTATGGCCGTATTCTCGTCCCACACCTTATGCACCGTAGGTTTACCACGGCGCACGTCGGCTTTGTCCATCACATCGTCATGCAACAGCGTGAAGTTGTGAAACACTTCCAACCCCACCGCCGCATTCAATGCCCGACGATAATCGCCCGCAAACATCTCGCAGGCAAGCAGCGTCAACAAAGGCCTCACGCGCTTACCGCCCAACGACAACTCATAACGCACGGGAGCATACAATCCATCGGGTTCGGCGGCATATTCTATCTTCGAAAGTTCAGCTTCTATCGCATCGAAATATCTTTGCAGTTTTTCCATAAACTACTTGAAAATTTTTATGTTTTACATAGAACAGAGTTCAAAATTAACGATTTCCATCGAGCCGAGCAAACATAACTCACAATATAATACGAATAAAGTTCCGATACAAACTCGTTCCGCCACATACTTTATTGCCCTTTTTCCCGTTAATAAATCATCGGGAACCATTCTGCCGAAAGCAAAATTCAATCACGCGACCTTCTGCCGACCGGGAATTTTGGCTATCTTTGAAACCCGAAAACAATTATGACACATACGTTTCGATATATAACGGTTCTTCTGGCGACTGTCACTACATGCTTCGCCGGGAGGGGACAAGAGGGGAAAAGCTCGTTCGACTTTCTCAATATCCCCACCTCTACCCACGCCTATACGTTGGGAGGAACCAATATATCCGTCATCGACGAAGATATAAACCTCGTCAATCAAAACCCGGCTCTGATGGGACCCGAATCGGATTTGCAACTCGGGCTGAACTACATGAAATACGTCGGGGGAATCAATCTGGCAGGAGCCACTTTCGGAAAGGCGGCCGGAGAACGGGGAGCATGGGCGGCCGGCATACAATACTACGGGTACGGCAAAATGAAAAGTGCCGACGAAACCGGCGTGATCACCGGTGAATTTTCACCCAAAGACATCGTCTTCAACGGTATCTATGCCCACGACATCACCACGACCTTGCGGGGCGGAGTCAATGCCAAAGTCATCTACTCCTCCTACGAACAATACACCTCTTGGGCGCTTGCCGTCGATCTCGGCCTCAACTATTACAACGCCGACAACGACCTCTCGCTCTCGCTGGTAGCACGCAATCTGGGTGGACAAATCAAACGTTACAACGACACATTCGAACGCATGCCGTTCGATTTGCAGATAGGCTATACGCAAAGCCTCGAACATGCGCCCATACGGGTGTCGGTCACCGCTCGTAACCTCACAAGGTGGAAACTTCCCTATCCCGCCATCGAAAGCAGCTCTTACACCGGGAGCGACGAAATCGTCGAAAAAAGCGGATTCGTGGACAACCTTTTCCGCCACCTCATTTTCGGCGTGGAGTTCCTGCCCACCGACCGCATTTACATAGGAGTGGGGTACAACTACAAAACCCGCACCGACATGCGCACCGCTCACCGTAACTTTCTCTCCGGATTCAGCATAGGCGGTGGAATCAAAGTCCGCATGTTCGGCATAGGTGTCGCCCTCGCACAACAACACACGGGAGCGACCACGCTCATGGTCAACCTCTCGACCAATCTTTTCGAATTCAAAAAATAAACGCTTATGAATAAACCTGAACCTCGGATAATCATCGCCGTCGACGGCTTCTCTTCGTGTGGGAAAAGTACGATGGCGAAAGCTCTTGCCCGGAACATAGGCTACATATATATCGACAGTGGCGCGATGTACCGCGCCGTCACCCTCTACTGCCTCGACCACGGTCTCATCGACGGCGACACGGTCGACACCGATACGCTGAGGTCCCTCATGGACGACATTCAAATCGATTTCCGCCCCGATCCCGAAACGGGTATGACACACACATTTCTAAACGGAATCGACGTAGAGCGTGAAATTCGCTCCATGCGAGTATCCGATAAGGTAAGCCCCGTTAGTGCCATACCTTTCGTGCGCACGGCGATGGTCGCCGCACAGCAAAAAATGGGCGAACGGAAAGGCATCGTCATGGACGGGCGCGATATAGGCACGACCGTATTCCCACATGCCGAACTGAAAATATTCGTCACGGCCTCGGCGGAGACCCGGGCACAACGACGCGTCGACGAACTGAGGGCGAAAGGTGTCGATGTCGATTTCGACGAAGTGGTCGCCAACATCAACAAACGCGACCACATCGACCAGACCCGTAAAGAAAGCCCTTTGCGCAAAGCCGAAGATGCCATAGAGCTCGACAATTCCCACATGACAATCGCCGAGCAGGACGCATGGCTCATGACCCGGTACAGAGAAACCGTCGATAAACTTCGATAATCACCCGCAAAGGTAGAAAGGAGACAGGTTATGGCACGCATAGAAATAGACGAACATTCGGGTTTCTGCTTCGGTGTAGTCACGGCTATCCGCAAAGCCGAAGAAGAACTCGACCGCACCGGACGGCTCTACTGCCTCGGCGACATCGTACACAACAGCAACGAGGTGGAACGACTCAAAGCCAAAGGGCTCATCACCATAGACCACGGGCAACTCAAACAGTTGCACGACGTGAAAGTATTGCTGCGAGCCCACGGCGAACCTCCCGAAACCTACCGAATCGCCGCCGAGAACAACATCGAAATCATCGATGCCACCTGCCCCGTCGTGTTGCAACTGCAACGTAAAATCAAAACCGCATACGATTCCAACCCTCCCGGAGAGGCGCAAATCGTTATCTACGGCAAAACCGGACACGCCGAAGTCAACGGACTGGTGGGACAGACCCACGGCAAAGCCGTCGTCATCGAGGGGGACAAAGACCTCGACAAGATAGACCTCCGCAAAAAACTGTTGCTCTATTCCCAGACAACCAAGTCGGTAGAAGGCTTCCGCCACATCGTCGACGAGATAAAACAGCTGAAACCCGACGGACAATTCGAATCGTTCGACACCATCTGTCGGCAAGTCGCCAACCGCATTCCCAATATCAGGGAGTTTGCCCGCCGACACGACCTTATCCTGTTCGTTTGCGGGAAAAAGAGCTCCAACGGACGGGTGCTTTTCGGAGAATGCCTGCAAGTCAATCCCCAATCCCGACTCGTTTCCGACATCAGTGAAATAGACCCCACATGGCTCGAAGGAAAAGAGAGCATAGGTATCTGTGGAGCTACCTCCACCCCCCGCTGGCTCATGACCGAAGTCCAAGAATACATAACCCGGCAGCTCCAATAAACAAAACCGATATTCCCTACCGGCTTTCATCGGCAATGTAACTCTTTTTGTATAAAACTAACTATTACAAACAAGATTTATTCCTATTTTTGCAAAGCAGGAATAAATAAACTTTCGAAAAAAACGGAATTCTGACCATTCCCGCCATGAACAATTAAACAATATAGGTTATGTCGCAAATTAAATGTGTAGGTATTTTAACTTCCGGTGGCGATGCTCCCGGAATGAATGCGGCCATTCGCGCGGTAACCCGTGCAGCCATCTACAACGGATTCGAGGTAAAAGGTATTTATCGAGGTTATAAAGGTTTGATTACGGGAGAAATAACCCCTTTCAAAACGCAAAACGTAAGTAACATCATACAGTTGGGAGGTACGATATTGAAGACAGCCCGCTGTCAAGAATTCAAAACGCCTGAAGGACGAAAAGTCGCTTACGACACGCTCGTCAAAGAAGGCATAGATGCCCTTGTCGTAATCGGAGGAGACGGAACATTGACCGGTGCGCGCATTTTCGCCACCGAATACAACTATCCCATCGTAGGATTGCCGGGAACGATAGACAACGATCTCTATGGAACCGACACCACGATCGGATACGATACGGCGCTGAACACCATTATGGATGCCGTCGATAAAATACGCGATACCGCAACGTCCCACGAAAGACTTTTCTTTATCGAAGTCATGGGTCGCGATGCCGGATTCCTCGCTTTGAACGGAGCCATCGCTACGGGAGCCGAAGCAGCTATTATTCCGGAGATTTCGACCGAAGTGGACCAACTCGAAGAACTCATCAAGAACGGATTCCGCAAATCGAAAAACAGCAGTATCGTGTTGGTAGCCGAAAGCCCCATCACCGGTGGAGCCATGCACTTGGCAGAACGGGTACAGAAAGAGTACCCGCAATACGATGTCCGCGTAACTATTCTGGGACACATTCAACGAGGAGGTTCACCCACGGCTCACGACCGCATTCTGGCCAGCCGCATGGGTTCGGCCGCCATCGATGCCCTGCTCGAAGATCAACGTAATGTCATGATCGGTATCCGCAACAACGAAATAGAATATATTCCTTTCAATAAAGCTATCAAAAACGACAAACCCATAGACCGAGAATTACTCAACACGTTGAGAAAACTCTCGATCTAATCACGGGGAACATAAAATTTCACTACACGGGGCTGCTTGATGGAATAAAATCAAGCAGCCCCGGTTTTATTGGGAAAAGACCGACCTACACCCTCACCCGGTCCGATGGGTCGAGCAACTTGTAAAGCAAGAAAAATTTTGGCTTGGTAGAAATTCAGAAGTGATTTTTATGCAGCTAACTCCTCTCTCCCCCTACCGTGTCCCGTGGCATTACGGGGTGTTTTGCACAGTAAAATAGGGAGAAAAACTGCTTTTCAATCCTCTCCCCCTGTGTTCCTACAAGGAATATAGGGGGAGAGGATTGAAACGACAGTAGAGCAAAAATACTGAATCTCACCCACCTCCCCTGTGTTTGGCAACGCTAAATATAGGGGAGGTGGCGCGCAGTGACGGAGGGGTAAAAAAAACAGGGGGAGGGGAGAAAGTTGGAATGTTTTTCTGAAAAGAAAATCGACAGGCTCGTCGCACCGATTCGGCAATTCGCCTCAATTCTCGAATAAAATTTGCATTTGCTCCCGACTTGTTTTATCTTTGTTTTTCTTAGATTTCGAGCTATGGAAACGTCCGATCAACAATACACCAACGAAGAGCAACTCATCGATGATAAATTTCAAGAACTGCTCAACGGATACCTCAACTCCAACCACCGGAAGAAAGTCGAGATTATCGAACGTGCGTTCAAATTTGCCAAAGAAGCCCACAAGGGTATACGCCGACGATCGGGCGAGCCCTACATACTGCACCCCATCGCCGTGGCCCGTATCGTCAGTCATGAAATAGGTTTGGGCTCTACATCGATATGCGCCGCCCTGTTGCACGACGTAGTGGAAGACACCGAATATACCGTCGAAGACATCGAGAACCACTTCGGGAAAAAAATAGCATCCATCGTCGACGGGCTCACCAAAATATCGGGCGGTATTTTCGGCGACCAAGCATCGGCTCAGGCCGAAAATTTTCGGCGGCTGTTGCTCACCATGTCCGAAGACATTCGGGTAATCCTCATCAAAATGGCCGACCGTCTGCACAACATGCGCACGCTCGGTTCCATGCTCCCCAGCAAACAATATAAAATCGCTGGCGAGACGCTCTATATATATGCCCCGTTGGCCCACCGTTTAGGATTGTTCGCCATAAAGACCGAGTTGGAAGACCTCGCCTTCAAATACGAACACCCCGAGGCCTACAACCAAATCAAGCAGAAAATCGCCGAGACCGAAGAATCGCGCCAGCAAATCTACAACAACTTCTCCAAGCCGATTGTCGCGAAGCTCAAAGAAATGGGGCTCGAATTCGAGATGAAAGCCCGGGTAAAATCCATCTATTCCATTTGGAACAAGATGGAGTCGAAACACATACCTTTCGAGGAAGTCTACGACCTCTATGCGGTGCGTATCATTTTCAAATGCCCCAACGAGGCCGACGAGAAAAAAGAGTGCTGGGCCATTTACTCGGTCATCACCGACATCTACAAACTGCACCCCGAACGCACCCGCGACTGGGTGAGCCGCCCCAAAGCCAATGGATACAAAGCTCTGCATCTCACGGTCATGGGTCCCGACGGCAATTGGATAGAAGTACAAATACGAAGCGAAAAAATGGACGAGATCGCCGAACGGGGATTCGCCGCCCATTGGAAATACAAAGTGGGAAACTCCGACGAAGAGTCGGAACTCGACATCTGGCTGAAAACCATCAAGGACATTCTCGAACACCCCGAGCCCAACGCCATCGATTTTCTCGACACGATAAAGCTCAACCTGTTCAGTACCGAGATATTTGTCTTTACGCCCAA
>ENA-UESI01000295-UESI01000295.1-human-gut-metagenome-genome-assembly--contig:-NODE-295-length-44156-cov-6.480387_pt1 | contig 44156 bp, 34 predicted proteins | sample MGYA00243005_ERZ508006 | MGnify/ENA primary metagenome ERZ508006 (study PRJEB26167, sample SAMN06115436) | human gut metagenome | host: Homo sapiens | place: China:Shandong | collected 2015-06-10... | reverse complement strand
ATACTGCTTATACAAAAGAAATAAGCGGAGATGATATAGGAGTGTGGTTTACTTACGATACTACGGCGGAAGAAGTGTTTTGAAGATGCCCTGCACCCTTGGAAAGAATCTCTTCGCTTGTGCCGTGATAAATCGGCAGATAAACATTGATTTTCGGAACATCAATATAGCCGATAAGACCGTTATCATCAATATTGAGAGTTTTCTCATAATTTGCACCGATTTTCTGAAAAGCCTTTTCGTCGAACGGGTCGGTAATTATCATATTATTTGAAAGGCTGTTATTGTACTTAGCAGCCTCTTCAAACATTTTTTGAGTTTTCTCACTCGGCATCTGAGCAACCCTGTTGGTGTACTCCTTAACCATGCTTCGACTGACATAGTTATTAATTGCGGAGCTGACAAGCGGATAGCTCATTATGCCGATTCCTGCAACAAATATTAAAACTATTAGTAAAATTGACAGCTTTCGTTTCATAAAATTTTCCTTTTCTGCGTGTTTTTGTTCCGTTGTTATTATACTATATTTTACTATTTATCACAACTGCGTGCCGCAGTCCCAGTTCGTGAAGATAGTTTGTACAATGCCAAAACATATCATGCCCGAGCGAAAGGTTTAATTAAATGTAAAATTGAAAATTGAAAATGGAAAATTAATGTCGGGAAGACAGTTTGTAATGTAAAAAACATATTATGCCCGACTGTAAAAATGTAATTGTTCTCCCCTACAGACAATACACAATTTTCATCACATCAAAACATATTATATAAACATAAATATTCATCCGCCTCTACGGCTCTTCTGTAAATAGAACGGGGATGCGTTACCGCATCCCCTGAAAATTACATATATCACAGATTTTAAGATAAAAGATATTCGATTAATTATTTAGCTGCTTTCTTTCTCTTAAGAACAAAGAGGAGAACACCTGCACAAGCGATAAGTGCTGCACCGCCAACATAGAACATCATTGTACCCATACCACCTGTCTGAGGAACAGTTACAGGATAATCCTTAACTACTGTAGCGTTGCCTTCAACTGTACCAACTGCTGTGTATGCCTTTGCAACAGCTTTTACTGTGAATACTGTAGCGTTGATGTTGTAGCCTGCAGGAGCCTTTGTTTCCTTTACAAAGTAATCAACATCAGGTGTAAAGTAGAACTCGTGTGTGCCATAGTAGAACTTATCATTACCTGTTTCTGTTGATGTAGCCTTAACAGTTACGCCATCAACTGTAATTGCCTCGGTGCATGCTGAATCCTTATAAAGTGTGAATTCAGCGCCTGCAATCTTTGTTGATGTTGTGTTACCATCAACCTTTGTTACATCAAGACCTGCAGTTGCAACATTTACAGTATTATTACCTGGCTTGTATGTGAAGTTGCCTTCATTACCATAGTAAAGACCGTCTGTGTTGGGGAGGTCTTTAGTAACTTTATCAGCGATATCAGCATTTACCTTAGCAGAGAATGTTACCTTGACTGTATCATAACTGTAGAACTTGTCACCCTGAAGGAGTGCCTCTGATGCAACGACTGCGAATGTAGCTGTTGCATCATTGCCAGTGGCATCTTTATAATCATAATTAGGAACTACTGTGAAGTCGCCGTCCTCTGCAGGTGTTTCAACACCATCCTTAACAAAGTAAACCTTTACAGTATCGTCAATGAGTGAAAGAGCGTTGTCCATGTTATCAACAATTGCATATGTGCCAACCTTGTTAGTTGTTGAACCTGCTGTTGATGCTGTAAGTGTGTAATCAGCGTTCTTCTGTGTACCAACATTGCTGTCTGCAACTGTCTTTGTAACTGTGATACCTGAAACATCAATCTTTGAAGCAAGGTTTACTGTTTCATAATCGTATGTCCAGTCTGTGCCATTGAAGAAAGGAAGTGAGATGAGTGAACCCTGTACAGACTTAACTGTACCAGGCTTCTTAGAGCAGTATACATAATAGATACCGTCTGTAAGGTCTGTAATCGTCTGTGTAGGAACATCTGCTGAACCGTCATATTTGAATGTAACAGTCTTAGCAGCTGTACCTGTCCATGACATACCATCACAAATTGTGATGATTTTCTGGCTCTTGTCTGTTTCTGTTGAGTTGAGAGCGTTCACAAGGGCAGTGTTGCTTGCATAAGCATCTTCAACTGTTACTGTACCGTTACCAGTATCAACTTTAGCGAGCTTGAAGAATTTGTACTCATAAGTACCAACATAGTCGGCTTTATCACCTGTTGTACCGGCATTAGGGTTGCATGATACTGTAAGTGTTGTAGCAGCACTTGCTGAGAATGGGATCATGAGAGCGATCATCATTACTGCAAGAACAGCTGCAAAGATTTTCTTTGTAGTTTTCATTTTTCTTTCTCCTTTGTGTTTGATTTAATATATGTAATTATATTCTAACCGAATGGTTAAACGGGTTGGGGTGGCTGCATGGCGGACACCGGCTAACAACGGTGTCCGTAGCAGTCAAAGAGGTTTTCTATGAAAGAAACATATGATTAAAAAATCATCTGTTCTAACAAGTTAAATCATATTGGGTTACTTTCTGCGTCTTGCTCTGCGTTTTTTACGACCTTTTCCGTAATAGATTGCGTAACCCGTGAACATTGTCACCGCAAGACCTGCAACCGACAAACCGAGAACAAAATAACCGTTCATTCCGTCACCGCTTGTCGAAGGCATTGTAATTGCACCGTCAACATAATCATATGTAACATCGTACTTACCCTCAACAGGAAGTGTGAAGTAGGAGAGTGTGTAGTTCGGGGTGTAACCCTCTGACGGTTTGTACTCAAACAGACAGTATGTCTGATATGTTGAAGTACCTGATATATAATTATCGGAACTTTCGCTCCATACAACATTACCGTTTGTTTTTGTAAACTCGCCTTGACCGTCCTTGAAGATTGTCAGATTGTCAAACACAGCCTTACCGTTCCTGTCTGTATTTTTGGAAGTCACATGAGTTTTCATTGTGGTATTTTTAATGATTGTATTGATATCATCTGCAGTAAAGATACCCTCCTTGGATACCTTCATCACCGCAAATTTCGTATTACTTACATTACCGCCTGACTGATTCGTCTTGTTTACTGTTGCACTTCCGTGTGTAGTTTCATTTTCAAACACGGCTTTTTCAACAGAAGGAGAATTGTTGAAGTAAGTTGCAAGCTGAGCATCGGTTTTGCCTTCAATATCTGAGCTCTTAACCTTAATATACTTAGGCCCCTTTACTTCACCGCCTTCAAGTAATTCAATCTCGGCAAGCCAGGTGTTTGTATCCATTTTATAATCGGATGCATTTACACCCTCGGCAAGAGCCTCGGTAATTCTAAATCTGTAAACACCCACACTGATAAGGCTGAGGTCTTTGAATTCAACCTTACCGCTTGCGTCAGGTGTTGCCGATTCCTGAGAAACTAATGCTGTGCTGTTTGTCTTGATAGTATTGCCGTCAGTATCCTGTTTTGCTGTATCCATTGATTTAAGACCTGTCAATTTATAAACGAACTTACTGCCGCTGTAAGCCTGACCGTCAAGAGTCTTATTTACCGAAACGGCAAAGTTTGTTGGATTAACCTTATTGATAAAGTCAAGCGCATTTCCTGCTTCGGCGAGAGTACCGACAAATGTACCGTTGAAGCTCTGATCGCCTACTTTATAGGGGATATAACCTGTAACGGTTTTCTCTGTAATCTTATAAGTTGCACCTACAGGAATATTGAGAAGCTTAATGCTTTCGCCCTTTTTGATTGTGAACGAACCGTCCGAAGATGTGCGGTAAACTGTGCTTGAATAATCACTTGCACCCTTTTCTTTGAGCTGATACTCAAGAGGATAGGTCTTGTAGTCATAGGTTGAACCGTCGCCGTCAAAGTCGAGAGCAACTGCAAATGTAAACTGCTGACTTGTATCGTAATCAGTTGTACCGTCTTCATCAACAACACTCTTTGAAATTTCAAGAGGTGCTGTCACTATCTTGTTGGTATAGTCGAGCTGGAGCTGTGCATAAGCACTGTCATCATCGGGATCTACAAGCTTGAATGCCGAGTTCGTAGTTGAACCGCTACTGATTGTTGAACCGACTCTGTTGTTAACAAGTTCCCAGTTCGTTGTGTATTTAAGGTTACTGCTGTCTGTTGACTCGTTAACCGTCATATTATTGCCGGTCTTGAATGAGTTGTCAAAGTCAGCCATATAATCATCTTTAAGCGTGAAACCGCTGTTTGAAAGAGTTTCACTGCTTGTGCTTTCGTCTGATTTTGTAAGCTTGTAGCTTTTACCTGAGGTATCGTTGCCGTTCTCTTTGATTGTATAATTAAAAGCTTCTTTAGCTTTGAGGTCATCTGAAATTTCAGAAACAACATCGCCTGTATCAAGTGCCTTTGTAACCTTGAGGTCATTGTTGGCAGGTGTCATTGTAAAGTTTACTGAGAAGTTAGACTCAGCCTCACCACGCTCCATATAGAATACTACCATATGATATGTCTTGTTAGGATCAAGCTTAGTACCATTGTTGATTGTCTTTGAAACTGTGCCAAGGTTTGTATGATGTAACTGACCGTCTGCAGAATACTGAGTGCCGTTACCGTTCCACATTTTACCGTAAAGGTCTGAAAGCGTGAGGTTTTCTGTAAGCTTGCCGTCATTTATATTCTGCCACTTACAGAAGATAGCGTTTGTATTGCTGCCAAGATCTAACTTTTTGAATTTGTAAAAACCGTCTGATACTCCATAAGGTTTTACATAATACTTTTCATTATTAAGTGTACCAACACTTGTATCCTGCCAAACATACAAACAGAAGTCTTTATAATCACCTGTCTTAACCCAAAACTCATCACTCGGAACTGTAAGTTTTGTCGATGATGATGAAGATGAGTAGTCGGCAAATACATTGTCGGCTGTTGCTTTCATTGTATTAAAGTTAATTGAACCGCTTGCCTCTTTATGGTCACCGCCGAGGTCGAGAGCAAGCTCTGCATCAGCGCCTGTTGAATCCTCACCGATATAAACCCAAAGGTCATCGTCACCGCTGAAGTTAAAGGTTGCAGGTTTGTCGTCTGCAAGTAAACCGTCCTTCGGAACTCTGAAGTCTATATCAAGTCTGATACCAAAACCATAGTCAAGGTTAGAGTTAGTACCCTTGCCCGATGATGTAGCCGTAGTATTGTTGAATGGGAAAATACCATAACCGTTGCTTTCGCCGCCGAATTTTTTCAGGTCATCGCTGATTCCATAATCTTTACCCGCACCGTAGTTAATTTTTTTAGGTGTGAGGCCGTCCCATGTGAAGTAGATGTTATCGGCTGCATTCTTTGAAGTGAATTCATAAGTAGTAACACCTTCACTGTCAGTAGTTGTACGGAACGGGAAAGACGACTTATAAACATTGGCAACTCTTGCACCATTATATGTAGCGGTTGAAAGTGCCTCAGCATCAAAGTACGGGGCTTTAACACCGTCAAGAATCTGAAGATTGCCCTTGCTGTCAAGCTTATTATTCATTAGACCCAAAAGAGAGTATGTGTAATACTTCTTATCCTTACTTCCCATCTGCCAGTACATACCGTTGGAGTTGTTTACTGCATAGTAATAGTTATCATTATAATCGTTGATGTTTGTAAGTCCTTTTGCGTGGGTCTCAAACGTACTGTAGTGTTCACCGCCCTTATACATATTGCCGAAGTAGAGCGGATATTTCCAGTCCGACTTATAGTTTAAAGCAATGTTGCTTATGTAGCTGTTGAAGTTATCAAACTGATACCAATAGTTATACATATTGTCATTGCCCTGACACTGAAGATACCCTTGCTCCTGCTCCATATCCGACCAGTAGTCAAAATATGTTGCATCAACGCCTACAATGTCAGGATTATTTGAGAATGAATTTTCAATGACAGCATTATAGTTTACATTGCCTATTTCCGAGAATTTTGTCCAGCTTTCGCCTCTGGCTGTCTTAACATATGTAGCTGTGTTCTCGCTGTAGCCCGAATCATCATATCCCGAACCTGTCGGATATGAAGTTGCGGAAGATGCACCGTTGAGATTAGATTTTGTCGGATGAAATCTTAAAACCGCATCTGTCGGAATTTTACCGCTGAACACCACATGACCGTTTACCGTGGTTTGTGTAAGCTCAACTGTTCCTTCATAGGCATCGTTGTAGTCAAAAGTTGCATAAACCTTTTGAAGTGACTTCCAGTCATCGTTTGAAACATAAACTGTTTTATATGTTGCCTTTGACTGTTTGTCGGGAGATTCAACAGAAAGGTATTTACTTTCTTTGAACGAGCCGTCGGCAGAAAGATAAAATTCTGTGTCGCCCGAAGTACCCGAAAGGTCAAGAGTCTTGATGAACGGGTTAGTCCACTGACTTTTTGGGGCGTCATAAAGGGCATTATCGGCACTGTATGAATCGTTAATGCTGAGGTCGCTTGTTTGTTTTTCGCCCTTGTTGCTGAAGATTACATATTTATAGGATGAATTAACATCCACATAGTAGTAATTGCTGTCTGAAGATGTCTTGTTCATTGCAACGCCCGGCCACTCTGCGTTGAAGTCAGTATCGGTTACCCAAGAATATGCATAAGCTTCCTTATAGGTATTGCTGTTGTTAAGATAGATACGGCGGAAACCGCTTGCAACAGTCTTTTCGGGAAGAGTAAAATTAACCCCGGAAGAAAGCTCAATTCTTGTTGCACCGGATGGTGCAGTGGTTTCAAAAACTCCCGAAGAATTTTTGCTTACAGTACCCGTACTGAGAACCGTGCCGTCATCCTTAGCAAAACGATATGTAACAGAAGAAAAATCTTTCCATTCCTTATTCTTGGTCAGGTTAATATAAATCTTCTGTCCCGAAGATGTTGCCGCAAATACATTAAGCGACATACCCGACACGGCACATACCGAAAGCATGATGGTAAGTGCAAGCACAAGGGAAAAGCTTTTCTTTACGGTTCTGCAAAGCTTTTTACCTAATTTCATAATTTTTTCTTCTCCTTCATTGCCGATTACTTTGTTTTGGCAGTCAAAGTACAATTAAACAGGACTGCATAGGACAGTCCAACATATCTGCCAACTAATTATGAAACGCAAATTTTTGAATTTGTTCTTCTTTTTGATTTGCATACAATTATATAATATTTTATTGCGCATTTGTAGAGGCAATATAGCCAAAGTTCAGGTAATATTTTTGGCTATTTTGCACATATGCAAACACGGTTTTATATTTTTTGCCATAATGTGATTTTATTACTTATTTATCACCATTTTTTGTGTTAATGATAAATTATACCCATTACACAATCTCAACAGGCAATTGAGAAGTCAATTTCAGCACTGAATTTGTTGATTTTTAATTCTTTTTTCAAAAATATCAAAAATTTTTATGCAAATTTACGCCAAGCTATATGCGTAGAAGTATGTATTTTTTTGCGATTGTTGTTTTTTAACATAAAATGCCCCAAAACCAGCATTTTGCAGAATTTTTCAGATATATTTTTATAATCAATATCTATATCTCATCAAATTAATCACCGAACACCTTGAAAATTCGGCATAAATAAAGGGCAGAGTATTACTCTCTGCCCCTCAAAATGTAATTCACTTAAATCGCAATTATACAAACCGCTTTATGCAAACATATTAAAGATCTCTGCCGCAGCACTTCTTGTACTTTTTACCGCTGCCGCACGGACAGGGATCGTTTCTGCCGATTTTCTTGCCCTTACGGATAGTCTTGTTGACAGAATCCGTACCGTCTGCAGAAGTTTCTGTAGGCTGAGCAACCTGCTCACGGTGAAGTGCCTGCTTTACGGCATCCGACTGCTCAACAGCTTCTTCATCATCGGTTGCAGACTGTGCCGCTGCGGCAGCCCTCTGAGCCGCTCTCTTTGCCGCTGCAATTGCGTCCTGTCTTTTCTGAATCTCATAAACACGCTTTGGCATAATGAGCATCATCTTGACAGTATCTTCACGAATGCTTTCAATCATCTCATCAAACATATCGAAGCCTTCAACTCTGTACTCAACAACAGGATCGTGCTGACCGTATGAACGAAGTCTGATACCGCTCTTGAGCTGATCCATATTGTCGATGTGATCCATCCAATGTGTATCAACATTCTTGAGGAGGTAAACACGCTCCATCTCACGGATTGTTTCCTCGGGAAGAAGTTCTTCGTTTTCCTTGTAGATTTCAAGAGCATCGTCAACGAGCATCTTCTGAATCTCTTCGGGTTCCATATTTTCAAGATCTTCAAGGCTGAAATCATACTTTGATTCATCCTTTATGAGCCAGCCTGCATAGTAATCCTTGAGACTTTGGAAGTTCCAATGTTCTGCAGGACCTTCGGGGAGATACTGCTTGATTGAAGTTGCGATTGTATCCTCAACCATTTTGAGGATTGTTTCGTGGAGATCTTCACCGTTAAGAACCTGATCACGCTGACCGTAGATGATTTCACGCTGTTTGTTCATAACATCGTCGTACTGAAGGACATCCTTACGAATGCCAAAGTTACGAAGCTCAACCTTTTCCTGTGAGCCTTCGATAATACTTGTGAGCATTTTATTCTCAATAGGCATATCTTCGGCAACATTCATACGCTCCATCATCATTTTCATTCTGTCACCGCCGAACAGACGCATAAGATCGTCCTCGGTTGAGAGGAAGAAACGGCTGACACCCGGGTCGCCCTGACGGCCTGCACGGCCACGGAGCTGGTTATCAATTCGGCGTGACTCGTGTCTTTCCGTACCCATAATGTAAAGGCCTCCGGCCTCTCTTACCTTTTCAGCCTCGCCCTTAATTTCTTCCTTATACTTGTCATTCAGTTCTCTGAATGTATTTCTTGCATTGATGATTTCTTCATCATCGGTTTCCGCATAACCTGTAGCTTCTTCAATAAGCTCCTCTGTAAAGCCCTGCTTACGCATTGCGGCTTTTGCCATATACTCTGCGTTACCGCCGAGGATGATATCGGTACCACGACCTGCCATGTTGGTTGCGATTGTTACCGCACCGAGTTTACCTGCCTGAGCAACAATTTCAGCCTCTTTTTCATGCTGTTTTGCATTGAGGACATTGTGCTTGATGCCTCTCTTTTTGAGCATTTTTGAAAGAAGCTCCGACTTCTCAATTGAAATTGTACCGACAAGGACAGGCTGTCCCTTTTCGTGAGCCTCAACAATTGCGTCAATAACAGCGTGGAACTTGCCGTTTTCTGTCTTATAAACCGAATCGGGGAGGTCTTTTCTTAAAACAGGCTTGTTTGTAGGAATTTCAACAACATCAAGCTTGTAGATTTCCTGGAATTCTTCCGACTCTGTCTGAGCAGTACCTGTCATACCCGAAAGCTTTTTGTAAAGACGGAAGTAGTTCTGGAATGTGATTGTAGCAAGAGTCTTGCTTTCGCTCTGAACCTTTACGCCCTCTTTAGCCTCAATGGCCTGATGAAGACCTTCGTTAAAACGACGGCCGTACATAAGACGACCTGTAAACTCGTCAACGATGATAACTTCGCCGTCCTTGACAACATAGTCAACATCAAGCTTCATGACACCGTTAGCCTTGATAGCCTGATTCACATGGTGCTGAATTGTAAGGTTATCGGGATCGGTGAGGTTTTCAATACCGAAAAATTCTTCGGCTTTCTTAACACCGCTCTGTGTGAGGGTTGCCGTTTTCTGCTTTTCATCAACAACATAATCAATGTCGTTTTCCTTGTAATATTCCTCCATATCCTCTTTTGCGTCAAGCTCTGCAAAACGCTGAACTTTAAGAGTTTTTGCAAGAGCGTCAGCCTTTGCATAAAGGTCTGTTGACTTGTCGCCCTTACCCGAAATAATAAGAGGAGTTCTCGCCTCATCAATGAGGATTGAGTCAACCTCATCGACAATTGCAAATGCGTGTGGGCGCTGAACCTTGTTTTCCTTGTAAACTACCATGTTGTCACGGAGGTAGTCAAAACCGAGTTCGTTGTTTGTTCCGTATGTAATGTCTGCGGCATAAGCCTTTTTTCTGCCCTCGTTATCGAGATCGTGGCAGATAAGACCGACCGAAAGACCGAGGTATCTGTAAAGCTTGCCCATCCACTCCGAGTCACGGCGAGCAAGGTAATCGTTGACTGTTACAATGTGAACACCTTCGCCTGTAAGAGCGTTGAGGTATGCAGGGAGGGTAGCAACCAAGGTTTTACCTTCACCGGTTTTCATCTCGGCGATTCTGCCCTGGTGAAGAACGATACCGCCGATAATCTGAACGGGGAAGTGCTTCATGCCAAGCACTCTCCAGCCTGCCTCACGACAGGTTGCAAATGCTTCGGGGAGAATATCGTCTGTTGTTTCGCCGTTGGCAAGTCTTTCTTTAAGAATTGTTGTCTGGTTCTTGAGTTCACTTTCGCTCATAGCCGCATATTTATCTTCGAGTGCAAGCACCTTGTCACAGATTGGTTGCACACGCTTAACTTCACGCTTGCTGTAGTTGCCGAACATAGCCTTTAAAAAATTCATCAGGGTTCTTCCTTTCAATGTACCGAAAAAATCGGCCAAACTGTATTTTCAATAATATAATTTTAATTTACTGCACCGCAGACGCTCCAAGGCTTTTTGCAGCCTGAATCATTGCGGTCTCAACCACGGGACCGGCATATTGGAAACCGAAACCCGAATCCTGTACAACACAGGCAAAGGCGAGAGGGCAGTCCTCATCTTTTGAGTAGCCGACCATCCAGCCGTTAGGGTTCTTATCATCGCCGACTTCACCCGTACCTGTTTTGGCACAGACTGTAAGTCCGCCGAAAAGGTTGTCGCCGTAGTAATCCGAAACGGTGTATCTCATAACATCATCAAGCTTTGTCGCCGTATCGGATGAAAAAAGCTCCTGTCCGCTGCTCTTGTAGTTTATGCCGAGTGCGGAGAGTATGGACTCATCTTTGATAAGGGTAGGGTTTGTAGCCTTACCACCGTTTGCGATTGCACCGCAGATAATTGCCATCTGCATCGGGTTTACCTTGTCATTATACTGACCTGCGCCCGACCAGCCAAGCTGGTTTTCATTGGCATCGCTGACATCATATGAACCTTTTGCAGTTTTAATTCCGTCAACATCAAAGGAGCTGTTAATGCCGATTTTCTCGGCAGTTTTTGTCATTGTGTCACTTCCGAGTTCAACGGCAAGCTTTGCAAAAACAATATTGCAGGAATGTGCCATTGCCTCTTTATATGTCAGCGTTCCGTGAGTTTCCGTACAGGTAACTTCACTTCCGCCTATGTTCTCACTTCCGTTACAAACCCAAGTGCGGTCATAAAGGTCGGGAATATTCTCGATTGCCGCCGCAGATGTAACGATTTTGAAGATTGAACCCGGGGTAAAGGTTGACGAAAGCACATTATCAAGGTAAACGCCCTCGTATTCGCTTTCGTTGTCCTCGGTAATTTCGGGAGGGGCCTGCGGATCGTAAGCCATGGTACTTACGGAACAGATAACCTCGCCTGTTTTGTAGTTATATATTACACAGGCACCTTTTTTGTTATAAGCTGCAAGAACATCATAAGCAGCCGCACAGGTTGCGGAATCGACTGTCAGCTTTATATCGTGAGAGGCACGCAATGATTCCGGCATATTAAGTCCGAAAACAAGGTTATAGCCTATCAGCTGAGAACGATACATACTCTGAACAGCTGTTGAAATGTTAAGGCTGTCATCACCGACAACATGAAGCAGAGATTTTCTTACGCTCTCGCTTTCGTTATAAACTCTTTTACCGTCAACCGTCTGTGCAAGAGCCGTGCCGTTGCGGTCATAAATCGCTCCTGCCTGTGCAAGGCCGCCGTCACCTGCTATATGCGCATTATATGCCTGGTCAACCCAATCGTCTGCCCCTGTCACAAGCTCAAAGGCAAGATAGCCGAGTCCGCCGATAAACGCAAGCGCAACTATATATATAAGTGTACTTCTGCGAAGTATTTTTTTCAAGCCTTACACCACCCTGTGTATCAAGTGAACAATCGAAAAATTAAAGAAAATGCGGCTTTGCTTGCAAAGCACTATGAATACGGTCGGGAGATAGAGCATTTTATTTTGCTGTTTTTCCTCTCGACAACAATTTTCCATTTTCAATTTTTCATTTTCAATTTACTAAACTTATCTTTTTACCGAATAAGTTCTCTCGTCTGCGGCTTTGATGAATGCAACAAGTCCCCAACAAGACATAATACTTGAACCGCCGGCAGACACAAACGGAAATGTTACGCCTGTAAGCGGAAGGATATCGGTTGCACCGAAAACATTGAGAGAAAGCTGAACGACAAAAAGTCCTGCCGCACAGCACGCTGAAATTGAATAAAAGGTACTTCTGCTTCGGGTTGTAATTGCCCTTGCATAAATAAACATTGCACCTACTGCCACGGCAAGTGTGAACGCAACGATAACTCCCATTTCTTCCGAAACAAGTCCGAAAACAAGGTCACTTTCGGATGCGGCAACCTGCTTTAAAAAACCGTTGCCGATACCTACGCCGAAAAGTCCGCCGCTTGCCATATATGTGAGAACTCTTGCCTGCTGATAACCGAGGTTGTCCTGAGTATGTTCCCACACATGACGCCAGCCCGAAAAACGGTCGGCAACATACGGTTTAAACTTGAGGACAAAGGTTACGCCGAAAATTGCGGCGGCAACAGCAAGAATAATCGTCTTGAAATCGCCCGAGCGCATAAACGCTGTGAGCAAAAATGTTACAAAGAAGATGAGCGCAGTACCGAAGTCACCCATAAGAGCCAAAAGTCCGACGCATACTGCCGAGAAGATAATATACTCAAGCAGGTTCTTCTTTGTCATCAACACATCAAGCGAGCTTGCACCGATAAAGATGAAGATAATCTTTGCAAGCTCTGACGGCTGGAATGAAAACGAGCCGATATAAATCCAGTTGGCGGCGCCGTTTGTAATCTTACCGAAAACAATTGTTACGCCCAAAAGACCGACCGCACAAATCATTGCCGGAAGTCTGAGCTTATTTACCTTGTCGGGATCTTCAATCAGCTTGATAATTATGCAGAAGAAAATCATACCTATTGCGGCGGCAACAAGCTGAACATAAGCCGAGCGTTCCGACTGTCTGATAAGCATCATTACGCCTATGCCCGTCAAAAACAGGGCAAGCGATTCAAGCTCGAAATTTACTCTGCGGATTACAAAATAGGAGATAAAGAAGAATCCCCATTCAACAGCCGCAAGAGCGCCGAACAGCACGAGCGGAGCCATTGTATTTGTGCCGTCATTCCAGAACATTGCCTGAACGCACATAAAGAAGTGAAAAAATGTAATAAGAAGCATAAGCTTCCACGATTTCATTGCAGGCTTATCGCTGACCTTTGAGAAAAACCAGCTCGACTGCAACGGCTGTTGGAACTCCTCGCCTCTTTTTACTATAAGGCTTGTACCGCCTATTGTTATTGTATCGTCAATAAGCACCTTTGCTCTGCCTCTTGTTCTTTTGCCGTTGAGCATTGTGCCGCTTTTTGAATCGGTATCATTTACATACCAACCGTCTTTACGGCGAAGGAGTACACAATGATTTCTTGAAACTGTCGGGTCATCAACGGTTACATCACTGCTTTTACTTCTGCCGATTGAATTTTCCCAAAAAAGCACGGGGAGTATCTCGCCCGTTGCAGGGTTCAAAAGTGAAATCAAAGGAGTTTCGGGACGGCGGCGACGGCGCATTGCGGCAAAGCACTGGTACACAATTATTATTGCATAAACAGGCATAAGAAAACGCAGTGCAACAACACCCATATCGAAAATTATCGAAAGATCCGGCACTTTTTTCAACTCCTTCACAAATCATCTGTCCTAAAAATAAGCATACTTAAAGTTATACAGTTTAAATAATAATCCAATTTCCTCCAAAAGTCAATAGCCGAGTGCCTCGGCACCCAAATCGTGAAGATAGTTTTTTTAAGTCAAACACTTTAATGCCCGAGCGTAGTATAGCTACCATTTGAACAATTCTGTAGGGGCGTTCATTGGACGCCCGCTTGATGAATGGTTTTGTTTAAACATATATGTTTTGATGTGATAAAAGTCGTGTATTCTAATGTAGCGGCGAACAGTGTTCGCCAATCGGTTTGATTGCAAAATCAAACCGAATAAATACACATATACATTTTATCGACTTTGATTTATGGCTCTAAATATGGTTACTGTTTATTCAATTCGTGTGTACACACGAATTGATTGGCGAACACTGTTCGCCGCTGCGTTATTTCGATAACTCTGTTTCATTCATATAATTTATTTCTATCACAATATTTCTGCCATTGCTTGCGGGCGTCCGATGAACGCCCCTACGAGTTTGTGCTTTTTTATACAATTTTATTAAACTCCTTGATTTATTAACTTCAATAATTTATAATGACTTTGACAGAGGATTTGTTAATCCATCTGTTGAGTGTTTCGCCACTTATTTAAAGAGCGAGTGTTTTTATCGTTGAGCGTTTCGCCGCTTGTAAAAGTGCGAGTATTAACAAAAGACCTCTCAAAAACTGAGAGGCCTTTTATCATGATATATCTATGAGGATTAATGAAGATTTTTCATTTTATCGGCTTTATCACGGCATATATGCGACCATTTGCAGTCGCCGCACACCTGCGAAAGCCTGTCTTTTAAAATTATATTTTCCCTTGCGATTCTCGAAAGCTCTTTCCAATCGGCAGTATCGCCGATTTTCATTCCGAGTAAATCAAGACATCTTTTGTCATAGCATGACGCCTTGCCCGTAACATCGCAGCTGCCGTTGTCACGGTTCGGACACGATGAACAAATTTCGTCACAACCGCCCGTAAGCGTAAGGCTTGCGTTGTTATTTTCAAGAACCGACACTATTTTTGCCATTCCGCAGACAAATTCATCGCTGTAACCCTTGCCTTCAAAAAACTGCACACAAAGGCTGTGATGCGGTCTGAACTTAAAGCTTAACGATTTTGTCAAGACGATTCACCAAAACTGTTGCAACAACAATCTTTGCAGCATCTGCAAGAAGGAACGGAACAACGCAGGTGAGAAGTGCGGCAACAAAGTCTGTATGCATTGAAATCATAAACCAGATTGTGCCGAAAAGGTAGCATACTGCAAGGCCTGCAACCATTGAAACCGCAAGCACCCAAAGCTTTCTGCCGAGAAAATCAGTCATAAGTCCAACGATAAGCGCCGTAAAGAGGAAACCAATGATATAACCGCCTGTCGGACCGCCGAGAACGCCGATTCCGCCTGAGAATCCTGCAAACACGGGAACACCGATTGCACCGAGGAGAACATAAACCGCAACGCTGATGAGTCCTCTTTTCCAACCGAGCATAGCCGCCGCCATAAAGATGCCGAGAGTCTGAAGTGTGAACGGAACTGTCATCGGAATCTGAATCTGTGCGCACACTGTGATGATTGCGACGAACATCGCCATATACACAAGGCTTAATACATTACTTTTTGATTTACTGTTTGTTTTTGCTTCTGTCATAAAATTACCTCTCCTTTGCAAAACCGCTTCTTTTGTTTTGCAGATTGTCAACCAAATTATTTTATCGGTTGACAATTATTATAGTACCGATTGCCGCATTTGTCAACCCGATTTATATTTTAAAGTGACAATTACAATCCGTTTTGATGTAACAATTGACTTTACAACCAACTTATCATATAATAATTATCAGACCAAACAAACCAAAGGAGCTTTATATATGCAGATTTCGAGCAGATTTACTCTGGCAATTCACATTATCGCCTGTATTGAAACCTTTAAAAATGAATACAAGGTAACGAGTGATTTTCTTGCAGACAGTACGAATGTCAACCCTGTTATCGTCCGCAAAATCCTCGGTCAGCTCAAATCGGCAGGAATTGTTGAGGTTGCAAGGGGTTCGGGCGGTGCAAGTCTTTCAAAATCGCTTGATAAAATTACATTTCTCGATATCTACAAGGCGGTTGAATGCGTTGAAAACGGCGAGCTTTTTCATTTTCACGAAAATCCAAATCCAAAATGTCCTGTCGGCAGAAACATTCACACCGTTCTTGACAACAGGCTTGACAAGGTTCAGCAGGCAATGGAAAACGAACTGAAAAAAATCACCCTTGCAGATATTGAAAGCGATATTCAAAAGTTGATACAGAAATAATTACGGCATCGGAGAAAAATCCGATGCTTTTTTGTTGCAAAAACTCCTGAAAAAATTTTTAAAAAATCTTCGTTGTAACTATTGACATTACAACAAGACAGGTATATAATATCGTTGTAATCAAAAGGGTTACAACGAATCGATTCACATTTTCCATATTCAAAATTATTCAAAACAAAAATTTTTCAACACAATTTTCAGGAGGTATAATTATGAAAATAGCAGTAGTATGCGCAAACGGTAAAGCAGGACAGCTCATCACAAAAGAGGCAGTAAACAGAGGCTTTGATGTTACGGCTTTTGTAAGAGGCGAAAACAAGTCGGCAGCCAAAAATGCAGTAACCAAAGATTTGTTCGACATTACAAAGGAAGATTTAAACGGCTGCGATGTTGTAGTTGACGCTTGCGGCGGTTGGACAGCAGAAACTATTCCCGTTATTCCGAAAGCAGGCGAGCACCTTTGCAATCTTCTTGCAGGCACAGACACAAGACTTGTTATTGTCGGCGGTGCGGGCACTCTTTATGTGAACCCCGAACACACAATCAGAGTTGCAGACGGCAAAGATTTTCCCGATGCATTCAAGCCCCTTGCAGCCGCACATCAGGTTCTTCTTGACGGACTTCGCAAGAGAAACGATGTTAAGTGGACATATATAAGCCCTGCAGGAGATTTTCAGGCTGACGGCGAAAGAATTTCGGTTGTAAGCAAATAAAGCTAAAATTAAACATAAAACAGGGACAGCAGATAACGCTGTCCCTGAAATTTTTGTAAAGATTAAGTTTGCGTGCTTAAAATTAAGCCTTGTTAACCGAACCGAAGAGTTCCATCTTTTCCTTAACAGTAGCCTTGATAGCCTCTGCACCGGGAGCGAGGAGCTTTCTTGGATCGAAGCCCTTGCCTTCGAGATCCTTGCCCTCTTCAATGTACTTTCTTGTAGCTGCTGCAAATGCAAGCTGGCACTCTGTGTTAACATTGATCTTTGAAACGCCGAGTGAGATAGCCTTCTTGATCATGTCAGCAGGGATACCTGTACCGCCGTGAAGAACGAGCGGCATCTCGCCTGTAAGCTGCTGGATAGCGTCAAGAGTTTCAAAGCTGAGGCCCTTCCAGTTTGCAGGATACTTACCGTGAATGTTACCGATACCTGCTGCGAGCATTGTTACGCCGAGGTCTGCAACCATTTTGCATTCCTTAGGATCTGCGCATTCGCCCATGCCGACTACGCCGTCTTCCTCGCCGCCGATTGCACCAACCTCAGCCTCAAGTGAAAGACCGAGCTTGTTACAAGTTGCAACGAGTTCCTTTGTTTTTTCAATGTTTTCCTCGATCGGATAGTGTGAACCGTCGAACATAATTGAGCTGAAACCTGCTTCGATGCACTTCTTAGCGCCTTCGTATGAACCGTGGTCAAGGTGGAGAGCAACAGGAACTGTGATGTTGAGTTCCTCGAGCATACCGTTTACCATACCAACGATTGTTTTGTAGCCGCACATATATTTACCGGCACCCTCTGATACACCGAGGATAACAGGTGAGTTGAGTTCCTGTGCTGTTAAAAGAATTGATTTTGTCCATTCAAGGTTGTTGATGTTGAACTGACCTACTGCATAGTGGCCTGCCTTTGCTTTTGTAAGCATTTCTTTAGCGTTTACTAATGGCATTTTAATCTTCCTTTTGTAAAAAATTTCAGCAGACAAGCGTTCCCACCTGCCGATTTAAGTTTATTATACAATATATTTTTGAAAATATAAAGACCTAAAAAGAAGATTTAGTGAAAATTTTAACAATTAGTCGAAAAAATTTTCATTTTGTCCTGTTTTAGTCAATTATCACTAAACTTTCAAAATAAACTCACACTTCCGTAACACAACAAGGTTGATTTTGATTTTGTGAAAAGGTATAATATAAATGTAAATTACAATGCTTGATTTTGATCAAGCGTTGTATGCTAATATTTTTTGTAAGCTATCCCGTAGGGGCAGTCTTGCGACCGCAAGTAATGACAGATATTTTATTGCAAACAAAGCTTGTACCTCACGGTAACAAATAAATGTAGGAGTAACTTTTATGGACAATTTTGACAACAACAATATGGGTGGTTTTGAACCGCAAAAGCCGTTCACCGAAAGGCCCGTACAAAACAATAATCTGAACACGGAACAGAATATGAACACGGAACAGACAATTCCCGTTTCAGAACCCGAAACACAGGAAGAACAGGCTCAAAATGTTCAGCCGCAGAACGGCAACACACCGTACGGCGATTACATTTTCGGCAACAACAATCAAAATACGGCAAACGATGCAAATCCGACTGAAAATGTTCCGCCGTATCAGCAGAACCAAAATCCGAATCCGAACACCTACGCTCAGCCGTGGCAGTACGGTTACGGTCAGTATCCCTACAGCGGACAGAATCCGCAGTATAATCAGAACAATCAGCAGTACGGACAGTATCAAAACAACACAGGATACAATCAGAATGTACCTCCGTATCAGCAGAATATGTACGGACAGCCTCCCTACGGCAACAGCGGTACATACAATCAGCAATACAATCCGCAGATGTTCGCACAGTACCCCCAAAAGAAAACAAAGGGCGGAATAATTGCGTTGATTATCGTTCTCTGTTCACTTCTTACAATCGGTTTTATCGGCATGATGGTGTACGGATTTTCGGCTGACATAAAAGAAGATTTGAACAGCGACCGAAGTGATTCGGGCAATTCGTTCAGACTTCCGAAAGAGGACAGCACAACACCGTTTGAAACCCTTCCCGACACATCTTCGCAGGGTAAAACTCACGATGAGTCGGACTACAGTGACAAGGTGAACAAGGATTACTCGGGTATGAAGCTTGAAAGCAATCCGAAAGACGCAAAAACAAACAACAGCTACACAGCCGCAAAAGCGTCCGAAAAGGTTTCCGACTCGGTAGTCGGCATTCTCTGTTACTCGGACGATGTACCCGATCAGGCTGACACAACAACCGCATCTTCACAGGGAAGCGGAATTATCTTCTCACAAGACGGCTATGTTATCACAAACGCTCATGTAATCGGCAACAGCAAAACAGCCTATGCAATCAGAGTTGTAACATCTGACGGCAAGGAATACAAGGCAGGTGTTGTAGGTTACGATTCAAGAACCGATATTGCGGTTCTCAAAATGGACGATGCAAAGGGACTTACTCCTGCAACATTCGGCGATTCGTCACAGCTTGAGGTAGGTCAGGATATTATCGTAGTCGGCAATCCGGGCGGTCTTGACTATCAGAACACAACAACCAAGGGCGTTATTTCGGCACTTGACAGAAAGCTTTCAACATCAAGCCTTACAAAGTACATTCAGACCGATGCCGCAATCAATCCCGGCAACTCGGGCGGTCCGCTTGTAAACTACTACGGTCAGGTTGTCGGAATTACAACTTCAAAGATTGTTTCCGAAACTTACGAAGGTATGGGCTTTGCAATTCCGTCACAGACAGTAAAAAGCATTGTTGACACACTTGTAAAGAACGGCTATGTTGAAGGCAGAGTAAAAATCGGCATTTCGGGCATTGCAGTAACCTCCGATCAGGCATCAAATTACAATGTTCCGCAGGGCATTTATGTTCAGAGTATCGCATCGGGCGGTCCGTGTGACGGCACAAGCCTTAAAAAAGGCGATATCATCACAGAGGTTGACGGCGAAACAATTACAAGCTTTGCAGATGTTTATGCGATTCTTGAAACCCACAAGCCGGGGGACAAAATCAAGGTTAAATATTACAGCTCATCATCGGGCGACGGCGAGGTTGAAATCACACTTCAGGAAGATAAGTAATTTTAATATAAGAATATCACCAAAAGCAAAAAGGCAGTCACGGCAATGTGACTGCCCTTTATGCTAATTGAAAATTAAAAATGAAAAATGGAAAATTATTGTCGGGTAGCCAGTTTGCAAATTGCGAGCGATTGCAGCCCGACTGTTTTATTTTTGGTATTTTTATATTTGCCTATATTTTGTAGAGGCGAACCTCGTTCGCCCGTTCGTGTGCAACTCATTTATATAATTTGATTTTACATAAACATTGCATCATTATTTTTTAACGGGGATAAAATTCCGCAAGAATCCTGCACTTCTTCCTTTCAGGTAAAACCAACCTATGGTATCAAAGACTGCCGCTCCGACAAAATTAACAAGCAAATCTTTCATTGTATCAATCAGACCGATGTCAAGATAGCCGTTAATGCCGAGATTTTCACCGTTCACAACGGTTGATGTTATATCCCTGATGTGCATTATCACATTCGGCTTGCCCGAAATCAAGCCCGAATGTATTGCCGTGATTACGGTGTCCTTTTGCATATCCTTTTCAAAAAACATATCCGCACCAAACTCAAAAAATTCCCACACAACACCGACTGTCATTGAAAAGCAGAACGAAAACAGGCACACGAACATGGGCGAGAGGCTCAATTTCACCCGTTCGCTTCTGTTCAAAATATCGGTCAGCCCAAAACCAACGCCTGCACAGATAAAGCCGTTCACGGCATGGAGCAATGAATCCCATATCGGAATCTTTTCGTAGAACGCACCGAGCTCACCCATAACATTTGCCGCAAACACGAACAGCACTACAATTGTTTCAAGCACACTCGGCAACGCTACCGACAGCTTTCGGTCGATGAACAACGGAAGCATCAACAGTCCGAGCGTTAACACGCAGGTCATGACATTCTCCCATTTTCCGTTTAATATGTCGACAGTCAAAAGTGACACAAGTATGAGCCTTATAATGATGTAAACGCCTGCCTTGACCTTGTGCTGTCGCATTTCACGCACATTCAGCCACCGTGCAAGCCTTTGAAAAAATCCTTTAAGTCGTTTTTTCATAATATCCCCCGATTTTTACACTTATTTTTTCCTTAAAAACGAGATAAACCCCTGTAAAATTGTATTAGCTTTTTCTGCCTGATATTACCGCAAAATAAAAAAGCCACCGCAATCTGCGATGACTCATAAGCATTGATATTAAATTACTTTTTCTCTGACTTCTCTGACGATTCGGCTTTTTCGCCATTTTTTTCAGCCTCAAGCTTTTTCTTGAGTTCTTCTTTGCCGACAGCAAGCATCAGCTTGATACGGTTTTCCTGATTTACCTTCGGCGCACCCGGATCATAGTCGATGGTAACGATATTGGCATTCGGTCTGATTTCTTTAATCTTTCTGATTGCGCCCTTACCGTTGATATGGTTCGGCAGACAACCGAAAGGCTGTGTGCATACGATATTCTCATAGCCTGTATCGGCAAGTTCAATCATCTCGGCTGTCAGCAACCAACCCTCGCCCATCTTACTGCCGTAGCCGATAACACCGTTTACAAGTTCCTTTGTGTGAGCATATCTGTGCGGCGGAACAAAGCCGTACTTTTCAGCGGCATCAACCATAAGTCCCTCAAGCTTTGTGAGGTAATTAAGAAGCATCGAACAGAATTTGTATTTAACTCTGCTTCCTCCGAACATCTTATAATCCTCAATACGGTTATCAACCTTAAATGATGCAAAACCCATAAGTCCGGGGATGCAAACCTCGCAATCCTGATCTGCAAGAAAGTCCTCAAGACCGTTGTTAGCCATTTTGGAATATTTTACATAAATCTCACCAACTATGCCGACTTTAACCTTTGGCACTTTGTTAAGCTCAATTTTTGTGAATGACTTTGTAATTTTATCAAGAGTTTCGTCAATTTCTTCAAGAGTGTAGCCCTTGCCCTGTATGAGCATATCGGAAATCTTATCCGTCCACTCATCAACAAGTGCCATACTTTCACCCTTGTTCACCTCATAGGGCTTTGTCTGGTTTGAAAGCAGCATTAACTGGTCGCCGTACACAAGACCGCCGACAAATCTGCGGATAAGCGGAAGTGTGAGCGAAAAACCGCTGTTGTGCTCCATACCGAATGAAAGCGAAATTACGGGAACGAACTCAAAGCCTGCCTTTTTGAGAGCCTTTCTCAAAAGGAAAATGTAGTTTGACGCACGACATCCGCCGCCTGTCTGAGTAATCATCAGGGCAACCTTGTGAACATCATACTTTCCGCTTTGCAGAGCATTGATGAACTGACCTATAACCAGCAAAGCCGGATAACAGGTATCGTTGTGAACATATTTAAGACCTGTCTGAGCAATCTCCGGACCTGTTGTGTCGAGCAAATCAGACTTATAGCCGTAGTAGTTGAATACCTTTTCAAGTATTTTAAAATGAATAGGCGCCATATTGGGCATAAGGATTGTGTATTCCTTTTTCATCTGCTTTGTAAACAGCAAACGACCTGTTTTTTTGTCATACTTCAACTCTGCCATAACAGAATTTCCTTTCATCAATCGTTTTCAAGCGCAGCAAGCAAACTGCGGATTCGGATTTTAACTGCTCCGAGGTTTGTAATTTCATCTATCTTAATCTGAGTGTAAATCTTATTTTTGCTTTCAAGAATTTCTCTTACCTCATCGGTTGTAATCGCATCAACACCGCAGCCGAAAGATACAAGCTGAACAAGCTCCATGTCCTTTCTTGTTGTAACATATTTTGCCGCCGCATAAAGTCTTGCGTGGTATGTCCACTGGTTGAGAACATGAGTCCGGAAATGTTCAACTCTCGGAGAAACAACATCTTCGCTGACGATTGCAACATCAAAGCCTGAGATAAGTCTGTCGATTCCGTGGTTAATTTCGGGATCAATATGATATGGTCTGCCTGCAAGAACAAAAATCTTTTTGCCCTCTTTTTCAGCCTTGGCAATAATCTCGCTGCCCTTGTCGATAACCTTTTTTCTGTAATTTTCCTGTTCCTGATATGCAAGCTTAGCCGCATTTCTGACCTCGTTAAGAGTGAGGTCGGGGAAGTGGAACGAAAGTCTTTCATAGGCTTTCTTAGGAAAATCGTTCGGACGGTGAATACCGAAATATTCCTTTATGAAGTGAACCTTGCGTATATCCTTCATATTGTTTTTGATAACCTCGGGGTAGTAAGCAACAACAGGACAATTGTAATGGTTATCTCCGAGATGCTCGTCAAAATTATAGGAAAGACAGGGGTAGAAAATTGTTTCTGCACCCATATCAATAAGAGTCTGAATGTGACCGTGAACAAGCTTTGCAGGGAAGCAAACGGTATCGCTCGGAATTGTCTGCTGACCTCTCTGATAAAGCTTTCTTGTTGAATACGGTGAGTGGAACACCTCAAATTTAAGTTCTGTAAAGAATCTGTACCAGAACGGATAAAGCTCATACATATTGAGCGCCATAGGAATTCCAAGCTTACCTCTTATGCCTTCAACAGGCTTGTAGGAATCAATGAGATTCAGCTTATAGGCATACATATTCATATCGTTTGCAGGAGCTTTCTTTGTGATTGGTCTTTCACAACGGTTTCCCGCAATAAACTTTCTGCCCTTGCCGAATGAATTTATTGTAAGACGGCAGTTGTTGTTGCACATACCGCAGTTTGCAACCTTGATTTCGTGAACGAATTCATCAAGTCCCTTTTTGTCGGTAATTGTACTCTTGCCAACGCCCTTTGACTTTTTCTTTGCGTAAAGAGCCGCACCGTAAGCACCCATAAGTCCTGCAATGTTAGGACGGACAACTTCAACGCCCATTTCCTGTTCAAATGCACGCAAAACAGCGTCGTTCAGGAAAGTACCGCCCTGAACCACAACACGCTTGCCGAGTTCGTCGGGGCTTGACGCACGAATAACCTTGTAAAGGGCATTCTTTACAACGCTGAGTGAAAGACCTGCCGAGATATCTTCAATTGTAGCGCCGTCTTTCTGAGCCTGCTTAACGCTTGAATTCATGAATACGGTACAGCGTGAGCCGAGGTCAACGGGACGCTTTGCAAAAAGTCCGAGCTTTGCAAAGTCGGCAATCTCATATCCGAGAGCGTTTGCAAAAGTCTGCAAAAAGCTTCCGCAACCCGATGAACAAGCCTCATTAAGGAATATATTGTCAATTGCACCGTTATGTATCTTAAAGCATTTGATATCCTGTCCGCCGATATCGATGATAAATTCAACATCAGGCATAAAGTATTTTGCGGCGGTAAAGTGGGCGATTGTTTCAACAATGCCGTAATCAACCGCAAATGCGTTCTTTACAATGTCCTCACCGTAACCTGTTACGGCAGAAGAAACAACATTTATTTCGGGATTTATTTCGTAAACCTCGTCAAGGAATTGCTTCATAATCTCAACGGGGTTTCCCTTTGATGGCAGATATTTTGAATAGAGCAGCTCACCGTCATCATTGAGGACAACACCCTTTACGGTTGTTGAGCCTGCGTCCATTCCTATATAAGCCTTGCCTGTGTATCCCTTTAGCTCCTTCTGCTTAACATCAGCCTTTGCATGACGGTCGCAGAATTTCCTGTACTCCCCTTCGTTTTTAAAGAGCGGCTGATTGAACGCAAAGTTACCGCTGCCACGGTAGTTCTTTACCTTTTCGATAACCTCGTCAAAATCAATAGTCTTTTCGGCACACAAAGCCGCACCGCAGGCAACATAATAAAGTGAATTTTCAGGACAGATTCCCTTTGTTCCGAGCGTGCGGTCAAAGCAATTTCTCAGTTCGCTCATAAATGTAAGAGGTCCGCCGAGATATACAATCTGACCTTCAATTTCTCTGCCCTGTGCAAGACCTGCAACAGTCTGGCTTACAACCGCATTGAAAATACTCTCTGCGATGTCGCTCTTCCTCGCACCCTGATTAAGGAGCGGCTGAATATCGGTCTTTGCAAACACACCGCATCTTGACGCGATTGTGTATGTCTTTTCGTGCTGTTTTGCAAGCTCGTCCATATCCTCAAGCTTAACATTCAGAAGTGTTGCCATCTGGTCAATAAACGCACCCGTGCCACCGGCGCAGGTACCGTTCATTCTTACCTCAAGTCCGTTTGTGAGGAACAATATCTTTGCATCCTCACCGCCGAGTTCAATTATAACATCTGTACCCGGAATAAAAGTATTGGCGGCAACTCTTGTTGCGTAAACCTCCTGAATAAAATCAACACCGACAGATTCGGCAACACCCATTCCGGCAGAACCCGAAAGAGCCACCGAGGCATTTTCAATGCCGTCAATCCTTGTCCGTACAAGTGCAAGAATTTCGGCAATCTTTTCCGTAATTCGGGAATAGTGCCTTTCATATGTGCTGTATATTAATTTGTTTTCGTCGTCAAGCACAACACATTTTATTGTTGTTGAGCCAATATCCAATCCTAATTTCAACTTGTGCCTCCGAAATCAATACATAGTAATCTCATTGTGCATATCTAATTTATTATAGTATTTTTTGCCAAGAAAATAATTCTAATTCAGAATATTTTCACCTTTGATGAATTTTACCATTTTTAGCACAAAAATTCAATACACATAAAGGGCATAATGTATAATCTACTGCATATAATTTGCCCTCAAAAGCAAGGCGGAGCATTGTTCCGACTTTAATATATCTTAAAAATACAGAAAAACCTGCCGAAATCGGCAGGTCTTTAGCTTTAAGTATTTAAATTATCAGAAAAGTTCACCGTGAGGAGCTTCACCGTCATCTGCCTCGTCTGAATCTGCGGACTCGGAGAATCCTTCTTCACGCTTTGCCTCAAGCTCTGCCTTGAGATCGCAGATGTTTGTAAGATGCTCGGGTTCTGCCTTTTCTTCGCCGGCAGCCTCGGGCTGTTTTTCAACAGGCTTTTCCTCTTTAAAGGGAGAGGACTTGTAGTCGCCCTCATTTGAGCAAGCTACTGTAATATCAACAATATCATCCTCTTTAACCTCGGGAGCAACCTCGGGATTGCCGTAGAAAATATCGTTTGAGCTGTTGACAATCTTTCTGTAACACTCTCTTGCTTTTGCAATTTTGGCTTTTGAAGTGTCAATAACCTTCAAAAGCTTTTCGCACTCGGCTTCATTAATTTCAGTGCCTTTCTTTCTGCTGTCGTACATAATCTTTCCGAGAGCAATATATGCTCTGTTCATAAGCTCGCTTTCGCTTTTCATAACAAGTCTTAATCTGTTGAGCTTTGCGTTTGTTCTGTTCTTTTCTACTATTGTCTGAGCTACCGATGAAATTGTATCAACGGCTGTATTTACTGTTCCTTTTACACTGTCAAGTATCGTCATAGTAAATTTCTCCTTTAAAACCGCTTTGGCACAAACACTCTGACACATTCTGCCGTGGCGAATAATATTAAACTTATTTCTATTATTATGACAGATTTTTTTGATAAAATCAACATTTTTTTAAAATTTACTTGTTAAAATCACGGTCAATTGCTATAATTAGTTTCATAGAGTGTTAAAGAGGTGGTTTGGATGCCTGAAAAGAAAATTACCAAGGCAATCGTCTGCCCAATGTGCGGTGAAATGAGCAAGGCTGATGTTTACACCAGCATCAACCCGTCCGTAACAAAGGGTGTGCGCAGAAGAGCGCTTGACGGTGAGCTTTTTGCGTGGAAATGTCCGTCATGCGGATACTCCGCAAGGCTCACATATCCGATTCTCTACAATGATATGAAGAATCGTTTTATGGTGTATTTCATTCCCAAAATTGATCATTTTCAGCTCTGCGACAATGAGCTTGAAGAAAAATACAGCAATCTCCGCAACATAAGCAAACGAATTGTTCCGACCTTCAATTCGTTCAAGGAGAAAATTTTTATCTTTGAGTCGGGACTTGACGATATGTCGGTTGAGCTTACAAAGCTTGCAATCAGCCAAACGGTTTCAAAAAAGCTTAACGGTGCGGAAATTCATGACGGATACCTTTCAATGTACGATCGTGAACGCAACACAATGGGATTTACATATTTTACAGGTGAAAAGCATACGCCGTATGTTCAGACAGCAAGACTTGAAATTTATGTTAAATCGAAGAAAATTGTCGATTCGCTTGCGTATAAGGACAAAAAGTTAAAGGGCTTTCTTAAAATTGACCGTGAATGGGCAGAAAACATTCTCTATCGCTACAAGCGCATGAAGCATATTGAAAAGCTTAACAAGCTGAAAGAGTAAGCTGTTACTGTAGTCAGTCAATTCTTTTGGTTAAAAAAAGAATCTGCAAATAAGTAACATATACGCTGTAAAGAATATCCGTAAACATAAACTCGTTAAAGCAAAAATGCATAAAAATTTCCGCCATTACGATTGGGGTGGCGGAATCATTCAGCCTAATATTTTTTGTATTTGCAATTCAAACATATCAGAATGCTGATACAATCGTGGATTTTCGTTGCACAAAAAAATCAGGGATCGACTCAAAGAGCCGACCCCTTTTTAATTTATTGAAAAGATTGGTAATTACTTGTTAACAGCTTCATAAACTGCAACTGCGCAAGCAACTGTAGCACCAACCATCGGGTTGTTACCCATACCGATAAGACCCATCATTTCAACATGAGCAGGAACAGAAGATGAACCTGCGAACTGAGCGTCACCGTGCATTCTGCCCATTGAGTCTGTAAGACCGTATGATGCAGGACCTGCACCCATGTTATCGGGGTGAAGTGTACGGCCTGTACCGCCGCCTGATGCAACCGAGAAATACTTAACGCCGTTCTCATTTGCCCACTTCTTGTATGTACCTGCAACGAGGTGCTGGAAACGAGTCGGGTTAGTAGAGTTACCTGTGATAGATACACCTACATTTTCATGCTGCATGATTGCAACACCTTCACGAACATCGTCAGCGCCGTAGCAGCGAACTGCAGCTCTTTCACCGTCTGAGAAAGCTCTCTCTTCAACGATTTTAAGCTCTGATGTGAAATAATCAAACTGAGTCTTTACATATGTAAAGCCGTTGATTCTTGAAATAATGTAAGCAGCGTCCTTGCCAAGACCGTTAAGGATAACACGGAGCGGCTCTTTTCTTGCTTTGTTAGCGTTACGAGCGATACCGATAGCACCCTCTGCTGCTGCAAAGCTTTCGTGACCTGCGAGGAATGCAAAGCACTTTGTTTCATCTCTGAGGAGCATTGCGCCGAGGTTACCGTGACCACGGCCAACATTTCTCTGCTCAGCTACTGAGCCGGGAATACAGAAAGCCTCAAGACCGATACCGATAGCTTCTGCTGCCTCCGAAGCAGTCTTTGCGCCCTTCTTAACTGCAACTGCACAACCGAGTGTGTAAGCCCAGCCTGCGTTTTCAAATGCGATCGGCTGAACGCCCTTTACGATGTCGTAGGGATCAAAACCGAGATCGTTACAAATTTTTCTTGCCTCTTCAAGATTTGCAATACCGTATTCGGCAAGGCACTTCTCAATTTTAGGCATTCTTCTTTCCATACCTTCAAATGTTACTGCCATTATGGTGTCCTCCTTACCGAATTATTCTTCACGAGGGTCAATGTACTTAGCTGCGCCGTCAAAACGACCGTACTGACCGATGTTGTTCTTGTATGCTTCGTTTGGCTCAACGCCGTGACGAATGTCCTCGAGCATTTTGCCGAGCTTTACAAACTGATAGCCGATAACTTCATCGTTCTCGTCAAGTGCTGTCTTGAGAACATAGCCTTCAGCCATTTCCATGTAACGAACGCCCTTAGCGTTTGTGCTGTACATTGTACCAACCTGGCTGCGAAGACCCTTACCAAGATCCTCCATACCTGCGCCGATTGGAAGACCGCCCTCTGAGAAAGCTGTCTGGCTTCTGCCGTAAACGAGCTGCTCGAAGATGTTCTTCATAGCTGTGTTGATAGCGTCACAAACGAGGTCTGTGTTAAGGCACTCAAGGAGTGTTTTGTTAGGAAGAATTTCTGCTGCCATAGCTGCAGAGTGAGTCATACCCGAACAACCGATTGTTTCAACAAGAGCCTCTTCAACGATACCGTCTTTAACATTAAGTGTAAGCTTGCAGGCACCCTGCTGAGGAGCACACCAGCCAATGCCGTGTGAAAGACCTGAAATGTCTTTAATGTCATAAGATTTTACCCATTTGCCCTCTTCGGGAATAGGTGCAGGACCGTGCTTAGGTCCCTTTGCTACAGTGCACATATTTTCAACTTCTTTTGAATAAATCATGTGTACTTCTCCTTTCAATAAATTGTATGAGTCCGAAATCCTCAAACACCTATATTATACGGCTTAACCCGACATTTTTCAAGCATTTTTCGTTAATTTTTACAATTCCCCCACATTGTAATATTTGCCGTGGCAATTTTCCGTTTGATTTTGAAAAGGTAAAAATAAAAACGGCAACCGTGAAACAAATCACCGATTGCCGTTAAAGTTTACTTATTCTTCCCAAAACAATTCGTCAAGGGTTTTGTCAAGCGCTTTACATATTGCTATGCAAAGGTTAATTGTGGGATTGTAGTCGCCCTTTTCAATTGCGCTTATTGTCTGTCTTGACACCTTTACAAGTTCCGCAAGCTGTTGCTGTGACAAATCCTTTGCGGCACGGGCGCTTTTTAATCTTAAATTCTTCATTCTTCAACTGCCTTTTTGTCAATTATTGTTTTGATGACAACCATCACAAAAATACTTATTGCCCAAATCATTACAATGATAGGAATAATGTCAAGATTTGCTATTCCGTTTGTAACAAAGGTTTTTTTGCCGAAAGCAATTCCCAAATATTCTGCTCCCGCAATAAATGCCAAAACGCCTAAAAGACTCTTTCTGCCTTTATTTGATGTAAAATATGCGTCATTTAAAATGCTTATTCCGACGAATACGGCGGTTGAAAGAAACAGTCCTATGAACATTTGAACGCTGAGTTCAGCCCAATTAATCTCCAAAACATTAACTAAAGCGCAGGCAATTATGTACCCGATAAGCACAAAAAATGCCGATTTATACGCCCTGCCCCGTGCAAGAACCTGTCGTTCATCGTATTCTGTGTAAGTGTTCTTTTTCCTTTTAATGTTTGCGATAATGAGCGTTACGATAACTACGGCAATAAAACCGCAACAAAAACCAAGCACCCAATAGTATTTTTCTCCCATAATAACATCTCCCAAATAAATCAGCCAATTTGCAGATTTATTCGTCCAACCGATAATCCGCAAATAATATTAAAAAAATTTATGTGTTTAGATGTGAATACTTAAAAAATCCACAATGCGTACAAAAAGCTTTCTGTACCATTATAGTACATTAAAAGTTACTTATTGTCAAGTATATTTTACATAATTCCAAAAATACTTTCATTTGGCTGTTTTGAAAAATTAAATTCGTTAAGAAACCTGTCAACTAAAACAAAACAAGACAAGCCCATATTTCAGAGCTTGCCTTGTGGAATTACTCACCGTCACGCTGTATTGTTTCATTAATAGCACGATTAACAAAGCCGTTCACGCTTTCGCCGTTCTTTTCTGCGTGGGCTTTGATAATATTCTTTCGACCTTTCGGCACAGCAACATTGATACGGTCATATGCTTTAGCGTTATATCGGTTGTTTGCCTCAATTCTCGCCCTGCTGTTCTTATTTTCTGCCATTTCTTCACCGCCTGACCGTTAAAAATCTATTGACTTCAACTTGTTGTTGTTGTATAATATAGGTGAAAAGGAACGGCTTTAGCTGTTTCGCTTGCAACTAGATTAAATTTTTCAACTTAACCGTCTTGTGCTGCTACACAGGGCGGTTATTTCTTTATATTCTTAATGACTTCATTAAAAGCCACGAAAACAATTGCGAGAACAAACAAGTATGTAATTTCTGCCATTGGAATACACCCCCTTTCGCAAGGGAGCTGAAACAGCCGCCACCGTTCCTTTACAAGTATTATTATAGCATACCTCTTTACACTTAACAAGTACAAATATGCACAAATTATACGCTTAAACATTGTAGTATAATATAGTCACAGGATAAGGAAAGGGGAAAGCGATAATCAGTATGACCGCAACGCAATTGCAGTATATGCAAGCGTAGGCAGCGGCATAGCAGAACCCCACAGGCAAAAGAAAAGACAAGCCCATATTTCAGAGCTTGCCTTGTGGAATTATGCTACTTTGTCAGATGTATATTCAACAACCGCTATTTCGGTCATAAGACTGCTTACGTTTTTTACAATGTCATCAAGTCTTTTTGCCACTTCATCGGTAAAAACGGTTTCACCGCATTTTGAACATTCCAAACACGGAACATTCTTTACGATTACAATGCACTTTTTAAGATCAACAAAATGTGTTGTTGTACTTGGCTTCAAATCACCTTTGCAATAAAAACAAGTCATTGTTATTTCTCCTTTCGGGTTTGTGAATCACTTTCAAATTTATCTGAATCGGGAAAATAGGCAGTTACTATACAAACGACATCTCCGTTGCAACCTGCCACAATATGCAAATATTCATTGTTTGTACTTACACCTAAAACAAGGCAAGCGGGATATGGATAGCTGTCGGGATATTGTTCTATTATTTTGCCCGTATGTATTGCATTGAATACATCATCACGGTATATTCCTCGTTCCTGTAACCGTTTCAGAGCGTGCACAGACCATATGACAGATTTATCGTCACATAACTTTTGTAATGCTTCGATATTTAATTCAGGCAAGCTTGTCACCTCCTCTGTCTATGGTGTGTTTGATTTGTGTATTTATTCGCAACTAATTCGCAACCATTCTTTACAACTTTATTGTAGCATATCAAGATAGATTGTACAAGAATAATATTAATCAGTTTGGATTTGGTAACGGTATTGTTTTCTAAACAACAATAAAAGGTATCGGTCTTTTTAACCAATACCTTTTTATGGAGCTGATAACTATTCTGTGCATTGCGAGAGTACATACCTCGCTTGTTGCTTGCGGTGCAAATTCTGAACGCTCATCAACGCTACGCCCTAAAAACGCTTTACTAAAGCGTTTTCTAAACGGGCTTTCGAATCCCGTTATTCCCGTTATCTTAATCTGAAACAACAATAAAAGGTATCGGTCTTTTTAACCAATACCCTTTTATGGAGCTGATAACGGGATTCGAACCCGTGACCTCGTCCTTACCAAGGACGCACTCTGCCTACTGAGCTATATCAGCATATTTAATTGTAAGGTTGCAACCTTTATAACCTTTATAATGTTAATCTCGCAAAATTTCGGACATTAACAGCCAAATCATTGATATAAAAAACAGTAAAAATCCAACAATAACAAAACCAAAATTAATTTTACTTTTTTTACACGGTTGCAAAACCACGGTGATTATATCACAAAAACATCGTGATGTAAAGTGTCCACGAAATATAATAACACATTTGCACGGTGATTTCAAATGTTTTTTTAAACTTTTTTGTAAAAAATACGAAAAGATTTGAAAAACACTTGATTATAAGCCGTTTTGGTGCTATAATTTTCTTGTAAATAATGAAAGCTAAAGGAGTGGGCAACAAACCCGCTCCTTATTTATTAGTTTTCACTTTGTTCCTCGGTGCGGTTTATCTGTCTGCAATATCTCGCACAGGGCATTTTTGCAGACAGGAAGGCAGTGAATTTATGGCAAAAAGCAAAGGCGGTGTAACCGTATCAAAAGTATGGGAGCTTTGTCAGCCGATTGTTGAAGGCTTCGGACTTTCACTTTGGGATGTGCGTTATGTCAAGGAAGGTGCAGACCGTTTCCTGCGTGTTTACATTGACAAGCCCGAAGGCATTGACATTAACGATTGCGAAAATGTTTCCCGTGCAATCAATGGTCCTCTTGATGAGCTTGATCCGATTGAGGAGGCGTACTGTCTTGAGGTCTGCTCTCCCGGAATTGAGCGTGAGCTTATCCGTGACGAACATTTTATGCAGTTCATCGGTGCAGATATTATGGTTAAGATGCTCCGCCCCATTGACGGCATAGGCAGAGAATTTAAAGGGGTTTTAAAGGATTATTCCGACGGTAAGGTCACAATTGAGGATCATAGCGGTGAGAATGAAATCACAATCAGCAAAAAGGACGCCGCATGGATTAAGCTTGACGATTTTGATTAAAAATTGCAGTTTGAACACTACGGATACACATAACAGCATAACAATTTGTATATAACCGAAAAATAAGAAAAGGATGATTTGGAAAATGACTAACAAAGATTTATTTGAGGCATTGAGAACATTTGAAAAGGAAAAGGGCATTCCTATGGACTATATGCTTCAAAACATTGAAAAGGCAATTTCCGTTGCCTGCAAGAACTACTACGGCGGTAATGAAAATGTTGTATTCAAGGTTGATCCGGAAAAGAACAGCTTTGACGCAAAGCTTGTCAAAACAGTAGTTGACGAGGTTTTTGATCCTAACTTTGAGGTTACTGTTGAGGAGGCTCAGCAGATTAACAAGAGAAAGAAATTTATTGTCGGCGATGAGATTGAAGTTCCGATTGATCCCAAGCACCTCGGTTGGACATCTGTTTCTTCTGCAAGAAATGTTATCCGTCAGGGCATTCGTCAGGGAGAAAAAGGTCAAACTCTTATCGAGTTTCAGAGCAAGCTCGGTGAAATTGTTACTGCAACCGTTGAAAGAATTGATCCTAAGTCGGGCGTTGCAACAATCAAAATCGGCAAGAGCGAAGCTACTCTGCCAAAGAGCGAACAGCTCGGTCATGACGACCTTAAAGAAGGCGACCACATTAAGGTTTACATTGCAGATGTCAAAGACAACGAAAGAGGTCCTCACGCAATCATTTCAAGAACGCACCCGGGTCTTGTAAAGCGTTTGTTTGAACAGGAAGTTCCCGAAATCTATGACGGCGTTGTTGAAATAAAGTCAATCTCCCGTGAGGCAGGCAGCCGTACAAAAATGGCTGTTTACAGCTCAAATCCCGATGTTGACGCAATAGGTTCATGTATCGGCAACAAGGGCGCTCGTGTAAACAAGATTGTTGAAGAGCTCGGCGGTGAGAAAATCGACATCGTGCTTTACAGCGATGATCCCGAAAAGTACATTTCGGCGGCTCTCTCTCCTGCAAGCGTTTGCAAGGTTGAAATTACAGATGAAGAAACAAAGAGCTGCCGTGCAACCGTTCCCGACGGTCAGCTTTCACTTGCTATCGGCAACAAAGGACAGAATGCCCGTCTTGCCGCAAGACTTACAGGCTGGAGAATTGACATCCGTCCCGAAAGCGGTTTCTACGGCGAAGATGAGGACGATGAACCAAAGACAGAAGAAAAGTCCGAAGATGTTCTCGACCTTGACGAAAGCACAGAAGGCGAAACAGTTGTTTCGGATGAAACAGAGGAATAATCAGATTAAGCAGAGAGGGATTTTATGAAGCAAAGAAAAATGCCGTTGCGTAAATGTACGGGTTGCGGAGAGATGAAAGAAAAGCGTGAGCTTATCCGTGTTGTCAAAGCACCCGACACCAAAGATGAAAACGGTGAAATCATTGCAAAGGGCGAAATTTCACTTGACCTCACAGGTCGCAAGGCAGGCAGAGGCGCATATGTGTGCAGAAATCTTGCCTGCTTTGAAAAGGCTCGCAAGGCACGCCGCTTTGAACGCTCGTTAAGCTGTAAAATCCCTGATGAAGTATATGAGCAGATGCAAAGTGAACTTGCCGCAGCAGACAGCGAGTAGGCGAAAGGATTTTTTATGAACGACAGGATTTTGTCGCTGCTTGGCATTTGCAAGAGGGCAGGCAAGCTGATTACAGGTGCCGACACGACGATTGACTCAATACGAAAAAGCAAGGCAAAGCTTGTTATTTTTGCAAATGATTTTTCAAAGAGCAGTAAGAAAAGCGTGCAGACAGCCGCTGATGAATGCAATGTGAAAACATTGACAATGAACCGAAGCAAAGAGGAAATCGGATTTGCTCTCGGAAAAATCTGCGGAGTCATGACAACCGAAGACAAAGGCTTTGCAGATAAGCTTGAACAGCTTATTGAAAACGAATCGGGAGGAGAATTGTATGATAAAATATAAGGTAAAGGACGCAGCAGCAGATCTCGGAGTTTCAAACAAGGAAATTATTGAGATTCTCGAAAAACATTGCGGTGTTACAAAGAAAACAATGACAACACTCGAGGAAAGCGAACTCGATGTGATTTTTGATGTAATCACAAAGAAGAACAAGGTTGAAAACTTTGACGAATACTTTGCGGCACGCAACAACAAGCTTGACAACGAAAGCAAGCCACAGCAGGAAGATAAGCCCGCAAAGCAGAATGCAAAGGCTGACAATCAGAAAAAAAAGACCGATAAAAACGACAAAAAGCCTAACAACAAGGATGCAAAGCCTGCATCAAAACAGGAAAAGGTTGAAGTTACTCAGGAAAAGAGCGTTGAGGAGTCTACTCCCCGCAAGCGCAGAGTAATTGACACCCGTGCAACAAATGTTGATGTTGAGCGTTACAACCAGAAGTATGATGACCTTGCAAGCGACAGCTCAAAGGGCAGAAGCACGGACAACATTGTTAAAAAGCAGAAATTCACAAACCGTACCCAGCGTCAAAAGGGCAGACGACAGAAGCGTGAAACAGAGCAGGAGCGTCTGAATCGTATTGCTCTTGAGCGTAAGCAGAAACCGATTACAGTTCAGATTCCTGACGAAATCGTAGTTTCGGAGCTTGCTCTCAGACTCAAGGCTACCGTTGCCGAGGTTGTTAAAAAGGCATTCCTTATGGGTACAATGGTAACAGCAACAGATACAATCGACTTTGACACAGCGTCACTTATCGCCATGGAATTTCATGCAAAGGTTGAAAAAGAAGTTGTTGTTACAATCGAAGAACAGATTATTGATGACAGCGAGGACGATGAGGCAAATCTCGTTGAGAGAGCTCCGGTTGTTGTTGTTATGGGTCATGTTGACCACGGTAAAACTTCAATCCTCGACGCTATCCGTCACGCAAATGTAACAGCAGGCGAGGCAGGCGGTATCACACAGCATATCGGTGCTTACAGAGTTATGGTAAACGGCAAGCCTGTTACATTCCTCGACACACCCGGACATGAGGCATTCACAACAATGCGTGCAAGAGGTGCTCAGGTTACCGATATCGCAATCCTCGTTGTAGCCGCCGATGACGGTATCATGCCGCAGACAGTTGAGGCTATCCACCATGCAAAAGCCGCAGGTGTATCTGTTATTGTTGCCATCAACAAAATGGATAAGGTCGGCGCAAATCCCGAAAATGTTAAACAGCAGCTCACAGAGTATGAGCTTATTCCGGAGGAGTGGGGCGGCGATACACCGTGTATTCCTGTTTCCGCAAAGACAAAGGAAGGTCTTGACGATCTTCTTGAAATGGTTACTCTTGTTGCAGAGATGAAAGAACTCAAGGCTAACCCCGACAGAGCCGCAAAGGGTACTGTTATTGAGGCAAGACTTGACAAGGGCAGAGGTCCTATCGCAACCGTACTCGTTCAGAACGGTACACTTCACAAGGGCGACACAATCATCGCAGGCACTTGCGTCGGTCGTGTAAGAGTTATGACAAACGATAAGGGCGAAAGAGTTACCGAAGCAGGTCCTTCTGTTCCTGTTGAAATCACAGGTCTTGACGAAGTTCCGGTTGGCGGCGATATCTTTGACGCAGTTTCCGACGAGCGTCTTGCAAGAACGCTTGTTGACCAGAGAAAGGCCGCTAAGAAGGAAGAAATCTTCAACGCACAGACTAAGGTTACTCTTGACAATCTCTTTGACCAGATGAAGCTCGGTGAAATCAAGGAGCTTCAGATTATCGTTAAAGCCGATGTACAGGGTTCTGCCGAGGCTGTTAAGCAGTCACTTGAAAAGCTTTCAAATGACGAGGTAAGAGTAAATGTAATTCACAGCGCAGTAGGTGCAATCAACGAGTCCGATGTAATGCTTGCAGAGGCATCTAACGCAATTATCGTAGGATTCAACGTTCGTCCCGATGCAGTTGCCGCAGAAAATGCAGAGCGTTCGGGCGTTGATATGCGTCTTTACAGCATTATCTACGATTGTATCAACGAAATCGAATCTGCTATGAAGGGTATGCTTGCTCCTAAGACAAGAGAAGTTGTTCTCGGTATGGCTGAGTGCCGTAATGTTATCAAGATTAAGTCAGTAGGCACAATCGCAGGTTCATATGTTAAGAGCGGTAAAATTCAGCGTGGCGCAAGCGTAAGAGTTATCCGTGACGGTATCGTTATTGCAGATGACGCAATTGCATCTCTCCAGAGATTTAAGGACGCTGTCAAGGAAGTTAACGAGGGTTACGAATGCGGTATCGGCCTTGAAAGATTCAACGACCTCAAAGAGGGCGATATGTTCGAGGTTTATACAATCGAAGAATACAGGGATTAAAGTTTGTATGTTAAACCAAATTTTATAAACGGCACAAATTTACCGTTATTTTGTAGTGGCGGTCATTGGGCGACCGCAGGTAACGGCAGAAATTTTCAGTTTAAATAAATACTGTATAGTTCAAGTCAGTAGCTGTAAAATAACAAAATATTTCATCAAAGCGGGCGGCCGATGACCGCCCCTACGGAAATAAGATAAAAGGATGTGATAGCATGGGAAGCCATAGAATTGAAAGAACAACAGAGGATATCAAAAGAGAGCTTACTGCTATTTTCAGAGAATTAAAAGACCCACGGGTTCAGCAGGCGTTTATCTCTATCGTAAGAGTTGAGGTTACAAACGACCTTTCATACTGCACGGTACAGGTCAGCGCAATTGAAGGTCTTGACAGAGCCAAAGAGGCTGTCAAGGGCTTAAAGTCTGCATCGGGCTTTATCAGACGAGAGCTTGGACACAGACTTCATCTTCGCCATGTTCCCGAACTCATTTTCCACGCAACAGACAGCATAGAATACAGCGCAAACATCAGCCGTATTCTCAACAGCCTTGACATTAAAGAAGACGAGGAAGAAAATGATGAATCTGTATGAGGTTGCCCGTTTTCTTGAGGCACACGATAATTATGATATTCTAACTCACGCTTATCCTGACGGTGACACCCTCGGCAGCGGATTTGCACTCTGCCTTGCACTTCAACAAATCGGCAAAAAAGCAAGAGTTATCACAACAGGTGTTCCGTCAAAATTTACCTATCTTCAGAAAAACATAGAGGAAGAAGATTTTACAACCGAAACGGTTGTCAGCGTTGATGTTGCGGCTGACAGCCTTCTCGGTTCAAATATGGGCAAATATATCGGCAAGGTTGATTTGTGCATTGACCACCACGGTTCAAACACATTTACCGCTAAGGAAAAGTTTGTTGACAAATATGCGGCGGCAAACTGCGAAATTCTCTACAAGCTGTTCCTCAGAATGCACATCAACTTTACAAAGGACATTGCAGACTGCCTCTACACAGGCATTTCAACCGACACCGGCTGTTTCAGATACACAAACACAACCGCCGAAACCATGCGTGTTGCCGCAAGTCTTATGGACTTTGGCTGTAACACCGCATACATAAACAAGGCGATGTTTGAAACAAAGTCGAAAAACAAAATTCAGCTTGAAAGAGCCGTTTATGAGTCAATGACCTATTGTGCAGACGGCAGGTGCGCAATAATTTACACAACGCTTGATATGCTCAAAAAGCTCAACACGGGTGATGATGAAATGGAGGGACTTGCCTCTATTCCCCGTCAGATTGAGGGTGTTCTCATCGGAATTACAATGCGTGAAAAAGAGGGCGGATTCTTCAAGATTTCCGTTCGTACAAACAATAATATCAATGCCTCGGATTTCTGTTCGCAGTTCGGAGGCGGCGGTCATCCTGCGGCGGCAGGATGCTCAATTGAGGGCGACCTTGAAACCGTAAAGACAACGCTTGAAAAAGCTGCGGAGAAGTTTTTATCATGAGCAATCTTAACGGTGTACTGCTGATTGACAAGCCGAAGGAATTCACCTCGTTTGATGTTATTGCCGTTGTTCGCAGACTGACAGGACAGAAAAAGCTCGGTCACACGGGAACACTTGATCCGAACGCAACGGGCGTTCTGCCTGTTTTGCTCGGAACTGCAACGAAAACGCAGGATTTGATTCTCAATCACGACAAGTCATACACGGCAGAATTTCAGCTTGGCAAAACCACCGACACCCTTGACATCTGGGGTACGGTGACGGGAGAATGCGAATCTTCGGTTACGGAAGAACAAATTCGCAGAGTAATTCCCAATTTCACGGGCGAAATTGAGCAGATTCCGCCGATGTACTCGGCTGTGCAAAAGAACGGTCAAAGGCTTTATGACCTTGCAAGGCAAGGCATTGAGGTTGAGCGTGAGAGCCGAAAGGTTACTGTCTATTCTCTTTCGCTTGCGAATTTTGACGAAAAAACGCAGACAGGCACGCTTGAAATTTCCTGTTCAAAGGGTACTTATGTACGCACGATAATTGATGACATAGGCAGGGTTCTCGGTGTCGGTGCGATTATGACGGCACTTTGCAGAACCTCGGCTTGCGGATTTTCGCTTGACGAGTGCATAACGCTTGACGAGCTGAAAAGCATCTGTGAAAACGGAAATGTTGAAGAAAAACTGCGTTCCGTTGAGAGCCTGTTTATGAGTTTGGGCTATCTTGCCGTATCGTCTGCACAGGCAAAACGATTTGCAAACGGCGGTGCGTTGAGTGCCGACAGAACATATCTTGCCAAGTCGGGGTATGAGGACGGTCAGCTTTTCAGAATGAAAACCCGTGATGGTGATTTTTTAGGCATAGGCATTGCCGACAAGCCGAATAATCTCATCAAAATATACTTTCAAAACTGCAGGCGGTGAGCCACCGTTGCCTGTTCGTGAAGACAGTTTGCGATAGTTCAAGCATTATCGCCCGAGCGTTGCTTTTAAATTGAAAGTTGAAAATTGAAAATGGAAAATTACGGTCGGCGGTGAGCCACCGTTGTCGGTTCGTGAAGACAGTTTGCGATAGTTCAAGCATTATCGCCCGAGCGTTACTTTTAGATTGTAAATAAAAACGAGAAATAAAAAACGGTGTGCAACGAAACGGCACACCGAAAAATGATTGACATATTAATAGTTAGATGTTAATATATAAGTAAGGAAACGGCTTTAGCTGTTCCGCTATTACAGTTTAGTTATTTTTCAACAACCGCCTTGTATTCGCAGTACAGGGCGGTTATTTCTTTATGGTGAACACAATAAAAAATGTGAAAATTACTATCACAGCTATGTATTCCACGCAGTCACCCCCTTTCCCAAGGGAGTCGAAACAGCCGCCGCCATTTCCTTACCGAACAATTATATCAAATGTTTTACTTGTATTCAAGATGAAAATTTATGTTTATCCTCGTATGTTTTGATGTGAAGAAAGTTATGTATTCCAATGTTTTAGATATTAAAACAATTTGTTTGCAGGATTCACTTTACAGTCATTTTGCGTCACTATAATATGGGTGTAAAATGAATTTGGAGGTATATTTTATGGAAATTCTGAAAGTTGAAAATCTTACAAAAACCTACGGAAGCGGTGAAAACCTTGTCCATGCGGTTGACGATGTTTCATTCTCGGTTGAAAAGGGGGAATTTGTTGCCATTGTCGGTGCAAGCGGCAGCGGCAAGTCAACTCTTCTTCATCTCATCGGCGGTGTTGACCGTCCCACAAGCGGAAAAATTTTTGTTGACGGCAACGATATAAGCAAAATGAATGATGACAAGCTTGCCGTGTTCCGCCGCAGACAGGTGGGCATTGTCTATCAGTTCTACAATCTTATCCCGATTCTGACTGTTGAAGAAAACATCACGCTCCCCTGTGACCTTGACGGCAGAGGTGTTGACAGAGAAAGACTTGAGATGATTCTTGATTCGTTCGGACTGCGTGCAAGAAGAAAACACCTTCCAAACCAGCTTTCGGGCGGTCAGCAACAAAGAACATCTATTGCCAGAGCGCTCATTAACAATCCGTCTCTTGTGCTTGCCGATGAACCGACAGGCAACCTTGATTCAAAGTCAAGCGAAGAGGTTATGAGTATGCTCAAAATGTGCAATCAGAGTTACGGACAGACTGTTATAATGATTACGCACAATCTCGACATTGCAAAACAGGCTGACAGAATTATCACAATAAGTGACGGTAAAATCGTTGAGGAGGGTTGATTATGAAACTTCTCAACAAGCTTACACTTAAAAATCTGCGACTTAACAAGGTGCGTACAATTGTTACAATCGTGGGAATTATGCTCTCGGCGGCACTCATCACGGTAGTTTCGGGAATGGCACTCAGCGGACGACAGACTATGATTGACGGTCAAAAAACCTGGTCGGGCAATTATGATGTTGCACTTGATATTATCGACACCGCAAAAATTGATAAAATCCGACAGAACCGTAATGTTGAAAATGCCTTCTATAAAGAAAGGCTCGGATATGCCAGGACAAAAAATGCTGACGGCGAAATCTGCGATTACAGCGTTCTTGCCATGAGCGAAAATACCTACGGCAACTGTTTTAAGATAGACCTTATAAAGGGCAAGTTCCCCACAAATTCGGGTGAGGCTGTTGTTACAAAATCGTTTAAAACACAGGACGGAAAAAATGTGAAAGTCGGTGACAAAATCACACTTGATGTCGGTGTTCTTACCGACAAAGACGGCAATGTCCTCGATGAGGAAGGCATTCATAATTTGTTGCAAAAAGATTTTAATAAGTGCAGCATTATTATTGACACGGTAAAAAGAACCTATACCGTAACGGGTATTATTGAAAGGCCGAAAACGAGCGAACTCTATGATCCGTCAAATTTTTCTATGATATATACCGTGTCTGATGAAAAAGCTCCTGTCGAGGCAATCAAAACAAAGCATATGAATAAGCTGTATATCGCCTATACTCCTCAGAGCGAAAGCAATTATCTTCAAAATACAGCGGATATTTTAGGCTTTAAAGCTGATGATATGAGTAATGTAATCAGCGATGAAATTTCACCCGAAGATCAGCAGACCTCTGGAATAAATGCATACGAATTCAATTCCATACTCCTCAGTATGAAAGGCTACGGTTCAAATGAGGCAACAAATACTGTGATTTTCAGCCTTGCCGTTATTATCATTATTATAGTAATGCTTGCAAGCGTGTTTGTAATCCGCAACAGCTTTGCAATTTCAATTACCGAGAAAACGAGTATGTACGGTATGCTTGCATCAGTCGGCGCAACCAAAAGGCAAATCCGCAGGAATGTGCTTTTTGAGGGCTTCATTCTCGGCTTAATCGGTATCCCTCTCGGCATACTTCTCGGACTCGGTGTAAACGCAATTCTTGTTACAATACTCAACAGCGTTCTCGGTGATATGCTGAGCGGTGCAACATTTGTATTTGTAACTCCGACAATTCCGATTATTTGTGCAATCGTTCTTTCGGCTGTTACTATATTCTGTTCATCATTCTTCATTGCACTTCGTGCGTCAAGAATTCCGCCCCTTGTTGCAATCAGAGGCAACAAGGATATCAAGGTGAAGAACAACAAGCCGTACCGCACATCTAAGCTTACGAAAAAGCTTTTCGGTGTAGGCGGTGAAATCGCCTCAAAGAGCCTTAAACGCAGTAGGAAAAAGTATCGCACAACGGTTATTTCAATCGTTGTAAGCGTTGCAATGTTCATTGCAGTTTCGGCATTTATGGACTATGGAATGACATATACAGAGCATTACTACGGCAAAACAGACTACAGCTATACGGTTGTCGGAATTGATTCAAAGCAGGCTCAGACAATTGAAAAAATGCCTGAAATTGAGAATTATCTTACAGTCGGATCGCAGTACGGTTGTGTTTCTGCGGATGTGCCTGTTAACGAATGCGGAGAAAATTTCCTTTATGACAATGCTGACGGTACAAAGTCATTCAGCGTGGAATTTCTTGAATTTGAACACGATACCTTTGTTCAGATTTGCAGGGAATTGAAACTCGATTACAACGAGGTTAAGGGCGGTGTGCTTGCGTATTCAAAGGTGACGCCCGATTACGGCGAGGGCAGTCGGAGCTATGATGAGCCTGTACCGCTGTACGGCAAAGACGCCCCAACAAAGTTTATCGTTTACGGAAATGACGAGGAAGGAAACGAGCTGAAAACAGGCAAATTGAGGGTTGCCTCATTGTTTGACGAAATTCCAAAGTCGGCTGATTCTGTAATCGGCGAAGGAACAATTTTCGGTCAGGGCTTGATAATCGGCGAACAGGGTGTAATTTCATCTCAGGTCGGCAAAGACGGATGTGCCGTTACTCTCTATGCCAATACATCGGACCACACTTCGCTTACAAACCGTATTGAGTCTATGGAAGGTGCGGACGACAGCATTTTCATTTATGACTATGAAGAAACTGTAAGACAGTTCAATGCCGTTATGCTGATTGTCGGAATATTCGTTTACGGCTTCATCGGCGTTATCTCGCTTATCGGAATGACGAATATCTTCAACACAATCTCAACCAATATGCAGTTGAGGAGCAAGGAATTTGCATCGCTTAAATCTATCGGTATGACAAAGAAAGAATTTAACCGTATGATTCGCCTTGAAAGCCTTATGTACGGCATAAAATCTTTGCTTATCGGTATTCCTCTCGGCGTTCTCGGTGTATTTGCAATCTTCTCGGCATTTTCAAAAGGAAGCGTTCCAATAAGCTTTGTATTCCCGTGGAAAGCGATTTTGATTAGCATTGCGGCTGTATTTATTGTGGTATGGCTGATTATGAAATACTCAATCTCAAAGGTTAATAAGCAAAATATTATTGAAACAATCCGAAATGACAATATCTGAGCGTCATATTCAGCCAACAGACTGTATTTTGTTGAAATTTGTTGACAATAGTTTTACACTCTGTTATAATGTAGTTGTAACAACAGATACCACAATATTTTGTATGTTTTCATTGCTGACGGGCGGATTATTGATTTAATCCGCCCGAATTTCATTTTTGGAGGACTTTTTGTGAAAATTCTTCTTATTGAGGACAACCGTGCAATTTCAAAAGGACTTGTTTACACTCTTGAACAAAACGGCTTTGAGGTTGCGTTGTGTGAAAATGCCGAATCAACCCTTAACTCTCTCGGCGGTGACTTTGACCTTTTTATTGTT
>ENA-UESI01000290-UESI01000290.1-human-gut-metagenome-genome-assembly--contig:-NODE-290-length-44729-cov-7.618740_pt1 | contig 44729 bp, 40 predicted proteins | sample MGYA00243005_ERZ508006 | MGnify/ENA primary metagenome ERZ508006 (study PRJEB26167, sample SAMN06115436) | human gut metagenome | host: Homo sapiens | place: China:Shandong | collected 2015-06-10... | reverse complement strand
TTCGGGATAAAAAAGACCGAAAGAGCTATCGCACCGGCCGTTTCGCAGTATATTGTACCTTTTAAAATAAAGCGCGTCATTTTGACCACGCCGCCGCCGCTGAATCCCGCGACAGATTCGCGCATGGTAAAGCGCTGTTTCAGCCCTATCTTTCTGCCGGTGTAAGAAAGCGCGAAGATCGCCATCGACATAAAGCCGATACCGCCGATCTGAATTACGATGAGTATAACTATCTGCCCGAAAAGCGACCAGTAAGTGTAGGTGTCGAAGAGCGTAAGCCCCGTGCCGCTGAGGGCGGAAGTGGTGGTGAATATGCAGTCATTCAGTGCCGTGAAAGCGCGCTCGCGCGAACTTATCGGCAGCATGAGCAGCACCGCGCTCACAAGTATGACCATAGTATAGCCAAAGACCAATATCTGGGTGAACGACATATTCGAGAGAAAGCTTCGTATCCTAGACATTTTGTTTTTCCTCTTTTTATTCTATCACATTATTATTATACACATCAAACATTATAGCACCGAGTGTGGGAAATGTCAAGGCTTAAATATTAAATTTCCTGCACTTTGTTTCCAATTTATTTACATCTCCCCCCCGAATTGCTTGACAATCGTTTGTATATATGTTATAATATATGGTAAACAGAGAAGATCTTCCTCTGTGAAAAAACAAAAGAGTAAAAAAAATACAAGGAGGTCTACCCAAAATGAAACACACAAAACGCATTCTTTCTTACATAATGGCGCTTTCGATAGTTTGCTCTATGGCTGTTCCCACGTTCGCTGAGGAAAATGACTCCGCTCTGCCTGCCGAGACCGAGGCCGCCGTTACCGAGCTTGACGATACCTCCTCAGAAGCGGATGCCGCCGAGATCGAAGAGTACGCCGCGACCAATGATAACGATGTTTTGATAGCCGGCTGGAAACAGCATAACACCGACCCCCTTTGCGATGGCTTTCACTATCAGGAAAAAGCCGACGGCACTATAATGATAACCGGTTCTGATAAGACCAACCCCAATATCGTTATTCCCACTAAGCTGAAAGGCAAAGCCGTTACCGAGATTTCCGAATATGCTTTTTACAGATATGAGGAGATAGAGTCTGTTTCTGTACCATCTTCTGTAAAGAAAATAAATAACAGAGCTTTTGCAAATTGCCCTAACCTAAAGTCTATTACAATATCCGGTGTAAAAGATATTGATGAATGTATTTGTTATAATGACACAGCTCTTGATGAGATCATACTCAAAGGCAATATAGATAGGATAGGCGGTGCTTCGTTTTTTAATGCGTCGGCAAAGAAAGTTTATGTTCCTAAAACAGTTCTTAAAGTAGAGGGCTACGCTTTTGGCTATGAACCATACTATTGGGATCCCGAAGATGGCAATCTTGTTGAAGATTACCGAGTAAAAAAAGATTTTACTCTCGAATGTGAAACGGGCAGTGCGGCATATCACTACGCCGTAAAGCACAACATAAACTACACCACTCGTGATAATTTCAAAGTCGGCTCGACTAAAATCACTTCCGCTAAAATGGTAGGAAGCAACTCGCTGAAACTCACTTGGAAAAAGCCTAAGAACGCTTCCGGATACCAGATAGATATAATTGACCCGAACACTCCTAACGGCTATAAAACGCTGAAAGTTATCAACAATGCAAATACCACTGGCTACACTGTCAAGGGCATGAAAGCGGGTAAGGCAAACCTGGTAATGATAACACCTTTTTATAAAGATAAGTATACAAAAGTCTTTGGCGATACCTGCGACGCGTATTTTTACAGAAAGCCCTCTGCGGCTAAGCTGATAGCTGCTTCCAGTACTTCAAATTCCGCTATTATCAGATTTGAGAAAAATAACCGGCAGGATATTTCAGGTATTCGTATCGAAAGATATGATTATAAGAAAAAGAAATGGGTAAAGCACATTGAGCTTCGTGGCTCTGAGTATTTTGGTAGCAATATAGTTACTTACAAAAACAATGGTGCTTATATCAAACTGAAAAACCTAAAGCCGAATACAAAGTACAAGTTCAGAGTACGTCTTAGCGTTGCGGAGTTTGATGGAAATAAGCCTATTCCCGATGTTTTTGGCAAAACTATCAAGTACTCCCCCTGGTCAAACAGCAAAGTCATAACCACAAAGAAGTAATTTTCCCCTATCCCTCGGGCAACGCAGTCCGAGGGATTTTTTTGCTTGACAATATGTGAAAAAATTGTTATAATACTATTGAACAAAATTATAGGGAGGAAAATTGAATATGATTTGCAACTTTTGCGGGGCTTTCCTGCGCGATGGGGCAGAGAAGTGCTCCACCTGCGGCAGACCCACCGCCCCTGCCGATACGGCGGATGATAAGCCCTTTTTGCTGGGCAGAGAGTCTACCGATTACGCCGATGTGCCGCCCGCGCCCGAGCCAACCCCCGCGCCCGAGCCGGTGATACCACCCGAGCCGGTGATACCACCCGAGCCGGTGATACCGCCCGAGCCGCCCGCGCCCGAGCCGCCGGTTCCACCCGAGCCGCCGGTTCCACCCGAGCCGCCGGTTCCACCCGAGCCGCCGGTTCCGCCTGCGCCGAACGTGCCCCCTCAGCCTGCGCCTTACGCCGAAGATATTCGCGCTAAGGGCAACGACCTTAAATTTGCCGCCAAAAGCTTCGCGGAAAGCGTTGCGGGCGCTGTGAAGCTAAAGGGAAAAGCGTTCTCGGCGAAAAAACTCGCCGCCTGCGCCGCCGCACTCGTTGTGGTGATAGCCGCAGCCGCGGGACTTACGAACGCTCTGAAAAAGCACAATATCAGCAAGCCGCTCAAAGCTATCGAAGAGGGGCTGGAGGACTGCGACGTTGAGCGTATGCTCGAAGCCCTGCCCGACGATGTTGCCGATACTGCCGATAACGACGATATAGACGAAGCCGAGGACGATATGCAGGAAGCTGTCGATGAATACTCTGATCAGGCAGGCTTTGGCGGCAGCTTCACCGTTTCGCACAAGATTCTCGATTATAAAAAGGTAAAGGGCGATAGCCTTGACCGCATAAACGAGCTTTATGAGGAAGCCGAATTTGACCTCGATATGAAAAAGTGTTACAGCGCCGACGTGCGCTTTACCGTAGAGGGCGATAACGGCTACGAAGCTTACATCACGATGAATATTTCGGTCGGCAAGACTTCCGACGGCTGGAAATTGGTTGATTTCAACGAGCTTATCAGCGACTATTCGCAGTACAGTCCGCTGGATACCTCTTTTGAGTATCTCGCAAAGTTGGTTGCTTCGTCGAATTATTCCGATGATAACGATTTCGGCATGCTCGGCGGTTTTGATCCCGACAAAGACGACAGCAGTGATGATTACGATCATTCTGATGATTACCACTACTTTTCCTACTCCAAAAACTTTTCAGATGCGAAAGGGGGCGCGCTGAGATGAAAATGCAGAACGTTAAGAAGTACATCATCATCGCGGCGGCCGTTATCTTGGTGATGATCGCAGTGATAACAGCAATAAAGCTGCCGATATACCTGCGTCTGAAAACGCCTTTCCGCCATATTATCAACGGCTTTACCGCCGCTGATTCGCGCGAGATGCTCGAAGCCCTGCCCGACGCTTTGGTGGAAAAAATGGAGCTTTCCGACGATGATTACGACGATATGGACGATTCTCTTTCAAGCGCTTCCGAGGACGGCTTGGGCGAGTTTCTGAATGACGATGATTACAAGCTGAAAGTAAAGCTGCTGGGTCATAAAAAGCTGGATAAAAAACAGCGCGAAACGCTCGACGATTTCTACTCCGACATTGGCGTTGAGATAGATATAAAGCAGGCGTACTACGCCGATTTCAAGCTTTCGGCGAAAAGCAGCGAGGACGATCTTTCACTGACATACGGCGTTACCATCGCGAAAGCCGACGGCAAATGGTGCATAGTCGGCGGCGATATGCTCACTATGCCTACCGTAGTTTCAAGCGTGCTCGATTACACGGCGAAGGCAAAGCTTTCCTCCGCTAACTCTAACGCCAAGATCGCTTACAGCGTTGTGCAGAGCTACATGTCAGATCAGGAGATACAGGGCAATGCCAGCGCGGTGGTATTTGGCGAGCTGGAGGGCGATATCGACTGCGCCCACCCCGAAAAATACTCGGGAGAAAAGGCCGAGCTTGCGAAGAAGATAAACGAAAGCGGGCTTAACGAGGGCTACGTCAGGATCATCAAGGGCGAACTTGACTATGATTACAGCTACTACGGCAGCTATACGGTGCAGTGGCGCAAATCGCCCGATGAAAAGCTTATGGGGCAGTATCCCGATATGATCTCTTCCGATACTTTCACTGATAGATATAACGGCGACCTGCGGGAGATGTGGGGCAAAAAGATCGAAGACAGCGATTACGATTATTGATAAGGAATTGATGAAATGATAAGATTTAAAAACGGCAGAGTTCTCACAATGGCTGAGGGCGGGAAGATACGCGAGTGCGAGGTATGGACTGACGGCGATAAGATAGCTTTCGTCGGTACGCCCGATGATGAAAAGCTGAAAAATACCGCGTTTGAAAAAGAGTTTGACCTAAACGGCAATCTGCTCATGCCCTCTTTCAAAAATGCGCACACCCACTCGGCAATGACCTTCCTGCGCTCCTACGCCGATGACTACCCGCTGCAAGAGTGGCTCTTTGAAAAGGTATTCCCGATGGAGGCAAAGCTTACCGGCGACGACATATACTGGCTGAGCAAGCTCGCGATACTCGAGTACCTCACCACCGGCGTCACCGCTTCTTTCGATATGTATTTTGAGCCGGATCATTACGTTCGCGCGAATATCGAGAGCGGTTTCAGAACAGTCCTCTGTGGCTCTGTCTCGGGCGATAAGTCAAACCTCGAGCGGCTGGAGGGCTACATGAAAAAGTTCAACGGTATGCATCCGCTCATCTCCTACCGCTTGGGCTTCCACGCCGAGTACACAGCAGACTTTGAGCTTATGGAGGGCTTGGGCGAAATGGCGCGCAAATACCGCCTGCCCGTATCGGTGCACAATTCCGAAACGGAAAAAGAGGTTTGCGAGTGTATAGAAAAATACGGCAAAACGCCTACTCAGCTTTTTGACAGCTTAGGCATCTACGATTTCGGCGGAGCGGGCTTCCACTGCGTTCATATGGACGACCGCGATATTGAGATATTCCGTGAGAGAGGAGTTTACGCCGTTACCTGCCCCGGCTCGAACTCAAAGCTTGCGAGCGGCATAGCGCCTATCTGCAAAATGGCGGAGAACGGCGTGAAGCTGGCTATCGGTACAGACGGCCCCTCCAGCAACAACTGCTTAGATATGTTCCGCGAGATGTTCTTAATGACGGCGCTGCAAAAGCTCAGCCTGAAAGACGCGGCTGCCTGCCCCGCAGGCATGGTGCTGAAAGCCGCTACGGTAGGCTCGGCGCACGCTATGGGTCTTGAAGACTGCGACATCATCGCCGAGGGCAAGCAGGCTGACCTTATCGTGATAGACCTGCACCGCCCGAATATGCAGCCGCTAAACAGCATCGCAAACAACATAGTTTACAGCGGCAGCAAAGAGAACGTGAAGCTGACGATGTGCGCAGGAAAAGTGCTCTATGAAAACGGCGAATTTTTCGTCGGCGAAGAGGCGGAGCGTATCTATTCGCGCGCGAACGAGATAATCGCTTCGATGAAATGACGAATATCGGCAGTCAAACAAATATTTGAAAATAGTCATACTTGCGCGGTGAAAAAAGCCGCGCATTTTTTATAAAAAAATTTCAATTATGCCTTGCACTCGGCTCGAAAATGTGGTAGAATATATTATGAAGAGTTGTTTTTATAAATCGGAATAATAAGATTTTTAAACAGCTAGTTTTTCAAACCCAAACTTGCAAGGAGCGAATGTACCTATGTTTGATACAATAAAAAGCTTCGGCGATTTTTTAAACGCCATCTGGGGCGTATTTATATCCATCGGAATAAACGACGTTATCGACATCGCGATACTCTCGTTCATAATATACCACGCTATAAAGCTGATCCGCGAGACCCGCGCTCTTCAGCTCGTACAGGGAATTTTCCTGCTGATAATTTTCTACGTTATCTCCATAATTTTCAGCTTGCAGACTATCAGATTTCTGCTGAAAAGCTGTTTCCAGTGGGGTCTGCTCGCGCTTGTTATACTTTTCCAGCCCGAGCTGCGCAGAATGATAGAAAAAATAGGTCGCGCTAAACTTTCCGACCTTAGCTTTATACCATCTTCCGACAGCGGCGACAGCGACGAGATATGGACTCCAGCGATAAACGCCATCTGCGAAGCGGTGCAGAACCTCTCGGCGACCTGTACCGGCGCGCTGATAATCTGCGAGCGCAAAACGCGTCTCGGCGAGCAGATAGATACGGGAACTATTCTCAACTGTACCCCAAGCGCCGCAGTATTCGGCAATATATTTTACCCGAACACACCTCTGCACGACGGCGCAGTAATAATGCGCGACGGCAGGATACTTGCTGCGGGCTGCTTTCTGCCAAAGCCGCAGAAAGAGGAACTTGTTGCAAAACAGCTCGGCTCGCGCCACCGCGCGGCTATCGGCATGAGCGAAAACAGCGACGCTATCGTAATAGTAGTCAGCGAGGAAACGGGCACTATCTCCGTTGCCGAAAATGGCGAACTTACCCGCGGTTTTTCTAAGGAAAGTTTGGCGAAGCTGCTGAAAAACCGCCTTATCCCCGAAACGCAGTCTGAAAGCGAGCCTACAAACTTTGCGGGAAGGATGATCTCAAAATGGAAAAAATGACCCAAGAGAAAAAGTCCGAAAAACGCAGCGGCGGGCCACGCAAAGAGCTTTCGGATTTTGTGCTGAAAATAACTGCGGTCATCATAGCGATAATAATTTGGTTCGCACTTTCGATAACCCAATACCCCACTGTAAATAAAACGATAACCAATGTCCCCGTAGATTTCTCGATGCACGGCACTACCGCTGAAACTAAGGGCCTGAGCGCGCTCGGCTATAAGGATATTTCCGTAGATGTCGAGATACAGGGCATGAACTACGAGATAGGCACATACACCGCCAGCGACCTTATCGCGACGGTAAACCTCGACTCGGTAAACAAAGAGGGCACTTACGAGCTGGAGATAGATGTAAAATCTGCACACTCCGCCGATAAATGCAGCGTTATTTCCGTAACGCCCGAAACGGTAGAGGTGAAGTTCGACCGCATCGACTCCGCAAGTTTCGGACTCCAGATCTCCGCGCCGAACGTTTCGGCAGCCGAGGGTTACACCCTTAAAGAGAGCACCGCCTCGCCCGAAAAGATAGAGGTCAGCGGCCCCGAGAACGAGCTTGAGCGTATCGACAGAGTTGTAGCCGTTTACGCCGAGAGCCGCGTCATCGACGAGGACACCACCGTTTCTACCGACTCGCTGCTCTTCTATGACGCCGATGATAACCTGCTCGACAGCTCAAATTACACGCTCTCGGCGAAAAAGGCGGACATAAATTTCGTTGTCTATAAGAAGATAACCGCGCAGATCTCGGTAGAGTATACCGACGTTCCGCCCGGCTTTGATACATCGAGCCTTCCGCTGAATATCAATCCCGAGAGCTTGAGCATCATAACGCCTCAGCTGGACGCGGCGAGCACCGAGGACATCAAGCTTAAAGCAGTTTCGCTTTACAAGCTTATCCCCGGTCAGCGCAATAAATTCGATATAGATTCGCTGCTTTCGGCGGGCGAGATAAATCAGTCGGGCGTAGATCAGATAGAGCTGAGCATTGACTCCAGCACCTACGATAAGCGCACTTTCCAGATACCGACAAAAAATATCCAGTACAAAAACGTTCCCGAAGGCAAGGAAGTTGCCGCCGAGAGCGACCAGATAACAAACGTTACCATGATCGGCCCGAAGGAATACATCGAAAAGCTGAAAGTTTCCGACCTCACGGCGGAGATAGACCTCAGCGATATTTCCGCAAACGGCTCGATCTCGCACGAAGTCGTGATCTACTCGGGCAGTTATCACAATATTTGGAATATCGGCACGCACGAGGTAGTTATAAACGTTTCCGACAGCTCGGAAAGCACGAAAAATGATTGATCTAAGCACGGGAATCGCAGCAAAAATGCGGTTCCCAGTGTTTTTGAAAAGGAGAAAAATATGGGTTTTACCGTTAATCAGATAGCAGCTCCCGTCAGCGCCGATAAGCGCGAGGTGATTGAAAAAGCGCGCAGGCTTTGCGGCATTTCGCCCGATAAAATAAAGGCGGCGGATATTCATAAGACCTCGCTCGACGCCCGCAAACGCAGCAATATCCACTTCGTCCACTCGGTCTATTTCGAGCTTGCCGACCCCGCGGAAGAGCAGCGCCTTTGCGCGAAAAAAGGCTTTTGTCGTATCGCGGACGAACCTGCTCAGCCGAATTTTTCCCATAAAAAGCGGGAGGGCAGAACGGTAGTAGCTGGCTTCGGCCCTGCGGGAATGTTCTGCGCGCTGACTTTGGCGCGCTGCGGCTACCGTCCGCTGGTGCTTGAAAAGGGCGCGGAGGTCGATAAGCGCACGCAAAAGGTCGAGGCTTTTTGGGCGGGCGGCGAGCTTGACGAAAACAGCAACGTCCAGTTCGGCGAGGGCGGCGCGGGCACTTTTTCCGACGGCAAGCTGACCACGCGCATAAAAGATCCCCTCTGCCGCAGCATTTTACAGGACTTCGCACGCTTCGGCGCGGACAGCTCGATACTCGCGAAAGCCAAGCCGCACATCGGCACGGACGTGCTCAAAACGGTCGTGAAAAATATACGCCGCGAGATAATCGCGCTCGGCGGCGAGATATGCTTTGAAACCCCGCTGACAGGTATTACCATGCGCGGCGGCGAGATATGGTCGGTGAAAAGTGCGCGCGGTGAGGAGCGCTGCGCCGCTCTGGTAGTTGCCTGCGGACATTCCGCACGCGAAACGTTCCATTTGCTGGATAACAGCGGTATAATCATGCAGCCGAAGCCTTTCTCGGTCGGCGTGCGCATCGAGCATAGGCAGACCGCCGTCAACGAGTCGCTTTACGGCGTGCACGCAGGCAATCCGCTGCTGCCCGTCGGCGAATATCAGCTCTCACACCGCAACGCCGAGGGCAGGGGAGTTTACACATTTTGTATGTGCCCCGGCGGAACGGTGGTAGCGGCGGCGAGCGAGCACGGCGGCGTGGTAACAAATGGCATGAGTGAGTTTGCGCGAAACGGCGAAAATGCAAACGCGGCGATCGCGGTGTCGGTATCTCCGTCAGATTTCGGCAGCGGCGTGTTCGCGGGCTGCGATTTCGCCCGGTCGATCGAGCGGCGCGCTTTTGAGATGACCGGCGGTTATGCCGCACCCGCCACCACCGTCGGCGGTTTTCTCTCTGGCAAGCCGACGCTGAAAGGCGCTTCCGTCACGCCGACTTACCAGCGCGGGCTTGCCGCCTGCGAACTGCGTGACCTTTTTCCGAGGTTCGTGACTGATATGCTCGAGGTCGGTCTGCGCAATTTTGCAGGCAAAATGCACTGCTACGGCGATATGGGCGCAGTACTGACCGCTCCCGAAACGCGCACAAGCTCGCCGATACGCATACCACGTTTGGAAAATTCCGCAACTGCTGAGGCTGCCAACCTCTACCCCTGCGGCGAGGGCGCGGGCTACGCTGGCGGGATAATGTCTGCGGCGGCGGACGGAATGCGCGTCGCGCGGCAGATAGCCGAAACTTACGCCCCGCAGGAGGTCTGAAATGAAAGAATTGGAAACATATTCCGCGAAAATAATAGCGCATATCGAAACCGATTTTCCCGCAAAATTCGGTATACCGCGCCAAAGCGGGCTGGTTGACGAGCTGCGCGGCAGGGTGGTTTTCGAGCCGCAGTACCGCGACCCCGAAGCGCTTCGCGGCATAGAGGGCTTCTCGCACCTTTGGCTGATATGGCTGTTTTCCGAAGCCGAGCGCGAGGGCTGGTCGCCGACTGTTCGCCCACCGCGGCTGGGCGGAAACAAGCGCATGGGCGTTTTCGCGACCCGCTCGCCATTTCGCCCGAACGCGATAGGGCTTTCCTGCGTGCGGCTCGTTTCGGTCGAAAAAACGCCGCACGGCATGGTGCTGAATGTTGCGGGCGCTGACCTCATGAACGGCACGCCGATACTCGACGTAAAGCCCTACCTGCCCATCGCCGACTGCCGCCCCGAAGCGCTCGGCGGTTTCGCAAAAGAGCATGAGGGCCACTCGCTGGCGGTCGAAATACCACCGCACCTAGCCGACCGTGTGCCGTCTGAAAAACTCGCGGCGCTGAAAGCCGTTCTCGCGCAAGACCCCCGCCCCGCCTATCAGCACGACCCCGAGCGCGTCTACGGCTTCACTTTCGCTGGTCTGGAAATAAAATTCACCGTCAGCGGCGGCGTGCTCACGGTGAAAAATGTTATATGATGTAAAAAAACGGCAGCTCGCTTTGAACTGCCGTTGATTTTTTATTTGCCCGCGCGTGTGCGGTAGTACGAGCGTATCAGCTTGCCGCTTTCTGTAAGCTGCGAAGTGCCTCTCTTGATAGCCTTGAGGTTCGTGCCCGGCTTGAATGCCGAAGCCGTTTCGCTCTTGCCGCAAGCCGACCAGTTAATGTAGCCGACGTTTTTGCTGTCGAGCAGTTGGAGCCATGTTTTTGTAGCCGCCGCGTTGAATCCGCCGTTGCCCGAAGCGGCGTCGAAGCTGATGGCGCAGACCTTCTCCTCCCGTTCCACCGAGTAGATGGGAAGCTGCCGCTTGGCGGCGGAGGCGCTGACGAAGCTGGGGCCTCCCACAGCCATGAAAATACCGGCGGCCACCAGCGCCGTCAGGATCAGCAGCAGCGTGCCACGGCGCAGCAGTAAGACTTTTCCCCGCATAATGCATCCCGTCCTTTCACGGACAGTGTATGCGCCCCACCCCTCCGGATATGAAAGAAACCGCCGCAGGAGATGCGGCGGTTTTCTTCCTCATAGCTCATCCTGTACCAGCGGCAGAGCCACCTGCGTGACGAACTTCGATTTGTCCTTGTGGTGGGGCGGGCCCTCCAGATAGATGTTGCGGCAGGTACCCTTCAGCTTCAGGCCCTGCTGCCTGGCGTAGGCCACCAGCCGCTCCCGAACCTCCGGGATCTCGTCATAGTCCCCGTGGAAGAAGAGGCACAGAGCCTCCTCCTCCGGCCAGTCCTGCACATAGGGGCCCTTGCTGCCATCCGGCACCGCCACACAGAAGTTGATGTCGTTGGGCTCGTCGATAGGGTAGTCGATGAAGTACATCCGCTTGGCGGAGTCCGTGCCGTACTGGCGCATGGCGGCGGGGATCACGTCCCGGAAGATCTCCTTGCGGTCCTCCACCGTAGGGGAGGGGCAGCGGTAGACGTACACCGTCTGGGCGGGGATGGTGCGGATGATGGGGGTATCGTTGCTGTTCTCCCGGACCCGCAGCTGCAGCTTCTCGATGCACAGGTTCAGCTCATCCCGCAGCGTTTCCAGCCGGGCGATGATATCCCGCAGGTCGGCGGCATCCTCGAAATAGAGCTTGATCTCATCCAGTGAGATGCCCAGCGTCTGCAAGCGCCGGATGGCCCGGATGCGGGTCAGGGTCTCCGGGGTGTAGTAGCGGTTCCCGCCGGAGCCGGTTTTTACGTCGGGCAGCAGAATGCCCTTGTCCTCATAGTTGAGGATCATGCGTCGGGTAATATGCAGGGACTTGGCCACCTCACCGATGGACATCAGACGGCTGTTGCGCTCACTCATGACGAACTCTCCAGATTTTGCCATATTTTTTAAAAAGTACTTGCATCGTACATTGGTGTACGGTATATGCTCAGTATACAGAAAGATGCAGGTCATTGCAAGTGGTAACTGCAAAATACAAAAGACCTGCCAGGGAGGAAATCTATGAAAAAGCGAATCGCCAGCGTACTGGTAGCGTTGGTGATGGTACTGAGTCTGGTCCCCAAGACGTCATGGGCGTGGACCTCGACGGTGACTACCCTCGAGCAGCTCAAAAGCGCCATGAGTGAGCTCTCTTACAACAATACCATCGAAATCGTTGTAAGCGGTACCATCGAAATCAGCGAAACTCTGAACATCAGACCCACCCGCACCACCAACGGCAGCATGGCTTGGTATGAGTATTACAACCAGCGTGTGGTCATCAGCGGCGCCGATGCCAATAGCAAGCTGGTGCGTGCCGAGGGCTTCAAGGGCAGCCTGTTCAATCTGACGGGTGAGCAGGGGTATAGCGGCGCAGGCGGCTCGGATCATCCCGCCTATGCCGCCCTGACCCTGAAGGACATCACCGTGGATGGCGGCGGCGACAAGACGGCTGCCACAAATCCTGCCATCTATGTGAGCCGGTACGGCACGCTGACGCTGGATGACGGCGCCGTGCTCCGCAACTGCAAGAGCCAGTATTACGCCGGCGGCGCTGTGGGCCTGTTTACCGGCACGTCGGAATTTGTCATGAACGGCACCGCCCGCATGGAGGATAACGAGGCCGATTACGGCGGCGGTGTGTATGTGGCGAATATACTGGCTGCCTTCACCATGAATGGCGGCACCATCGCCAATAACACCGCAACGAAGTACGGCGGCGGCGTATATTGCGAGGCCAACAAGCAGTATGGCTCCAACGACACCGCCAAGATCAACCTCAACGGCGGCACTATTACCGGCAACACCGCCGGGATCGCCGGCGGCGGTGTGTACTTCGGTGGTATGACCACCTGCAAGGTAGCCGGTACAGTGAATATCACCGGCAATACGCAGGGGGACGACAAGGCCGCCAGCAATCTGCACGTGGCTGCCTCGGCGGAGGATCAGGCCGTCCTTGCAGGCAATGTTTCCTCCGACTCCCGCATCGGCCTCAACGCCGATTTGATCCCCGCCTATCGCATCGTGCGGGGCTCCTCCGATACCAATGTGTTTACCAGTGACCGCGCCAACTGCGCCGTCACGAAGAACGGGTCCGTCAGCTTCAATCTGGACCTGCTGGCCAATGAGGAGCACACTCACTGCGTGTGCCTGCAGAACCAGAACTATGGCCCCTACCACGACCACGATAAGAACACCAAGTGGGTCGGCATCAGCAGCCTGAAGTCCGTCAAGAGCTACGGCTGCTACTATCTGCTCAATGATGTAACCACCACCGATGAGGGGTGGGGCAGCAACTTGGATGATGTGCGGATCTGCCTCAACGGGCATAATATCATTCTGGAAAACGGGTATTATCGCCCATACATTCATGTGACGAACTATCATACCCTGACCATCACCGACTGCGCCGAGGAGGCCGGTCAGATCACCCGCAAGGACACGGCGGATCCCAAGGGTGCCTGCATCGTAGAGATCGATGCCGGCTGCAAATTTAATATGTTCGGCGGCGAGATCACCGGCTTGGACACCTCCGAAAACAGCGCCCCTTACCCCGCCGCTGTGTTCAACAGGGGTACCTTTAACCTCTGCGGCGGCAAGATCACCGGCAATAAGTCCCATGCCGTGTATAATGAGAACGCCACTATGAATCTGTATGGCGGCGAGATCAGCGGCAATGATACCACCTACACCGATGCTTCCGCCGGTGCTGCCGTTGTCCTGGTTTCCGGCTCCACCCTGAATATGAGCGGCGGCACCATCAAGGATAACATCTCCAATACCCTCGGCGGCGGTGTATACGCCAAGGGCATCCAGAGCCGCAGCAGCACGCTGAACTTCTCCGGCGGCGAGATCAGCGGCAACCGTGTCAACAGCACCAATGACGACCTGGGCTTTGACGGCGGCGGCGGTGTGTATGTGGATCTGTATGCGACTCTGGACCTCTCCGGCACCGCCCGCATCTCCGGTAACTACGCCTGTGCGGTCGACTATAAGGAGAGCGCCACCTTCGGCGGCGGCTTCGGCGGCGGCGTGTACGTGGCAGGCACCTTCAACATGAGAGGCGGCGAGATCTGCGACAACTTCGCCGGTCTGGCCAACTATAAGAACAAATACGGGAACGATGATCGCCGTGGCGGCGATGGCGGCGGCGTGTACCTCTATTCCAAGAGCGACTTCAGCATGAGCGGCGGCTCCATTCAGGATAACACCGTCGATGACCGTGGCGGCGGCGTGTTTGTCCGTGGTTACGACCATACCATCACCCTGTCCGGCCGCTCCATCATCCAGAACAACGTCGATAAGGACAATCAGGACAACAACCTGTATCTGGAGAACTCGTCGCAGCAGGTCAGCGCCAGAAGACTCAGCAGCGGTGCCGATATCGGCATCAGCAGCGGCAGAACTCTGGCCAGCGGACAGACCGTCCAGATCAGCAGCGACGCCTGCACAGGCAGCATCCAGTACGTCAGCGCCGACCGGGCGGGCTACGAGACCTATCTGAACTCTGAGGGCCTGATCTATCTCCGCCTCAAGACCTATCAGGTCAGCGTCACCCTGCCGAACGGCCTCACCTATAAGAACGGCGGCCGGCTGACGCAGGATTGTCTGGACCTGACGCCCATCACCATCAGCGTTACCGATCCCGACAATTACTACATCCCCGACGGGTACAGCGTGACTCTCAACGGCATCACCGCCGCCAAGGTCGACAGCTATACCATCCGTGTCACAGGTACGGCCACGGCGGATACCGCCATGACACTCACCGCCCCCACGGAGAAAACGGCCCAGACCCAGCCCCCCACCGGCCTTACCGTGACCCATCCCCAGAGTCGGACGGGCTACGGCCGCATCAACGGCACCAACAACAGCATGGAGTATCGCCCCGTGGGCGGCACCAGATGGAGCCAGTGCGGCAGCGCCTTCACCTCCGCTCTGGCCGGCACCTATGAGGTCCGCTATGCGGCTACCGAGACCCGGAAGCCCTCTCCGTCCACTACTGTCACCCTGAACCAGTATCTGGAGGCCATCCCGGTTCCCACGGTCTACGGCCCCTTCACCTATAACGGCAACTGGCAGTACGGTCTGCTGCCCGGCGAAGTCTACGGCTACGAGCTTTTGGGCAACGGCTATAGAGCCTGCCGCGTGGGTACCTATACCGTTACCGTCCGCCCCGCAGCGGGCTTCAAGTGGAGCGACGGCACCACCGGCGAAAAGAAGCTCCGGTGGGAGATCGTGAAACGCACTCCCGCAGCGGGCGACTTCACCTTCACCGCTCCGGAAAATCTGGAGTATGACGGCACCGCCAAGGAGGCCACCGTTCGCTGGAGCACCGGAGGCGACCGGACCATGGGCATGGGCTATTGGCCCGACAACACCTTTACCGTCATCTATAAGCAAAACGGCAAGGCCGTGGCCGCTCCCACGGATATGGGTACCTATCAGGTCTACGTCACCGTTCCCGGCAACGAGGACATCAACGCCGTCAGCGAGTTGACCGATCCCAGCTGGACCTTTACCATCACCCACACCGGCAACCACCAGTGGGGCGATTGGCAGCACGATGACACCCAGCACTGGCGGTCCTGCGCCGTTCCCGGCTGCCAAGTGAAGGGCTCTCTGGGCAGCCATGACGGCACCGCCACCTGCACCGAGAAGGCCACCTGCAGCATCTGCGGCGCCACCTATGGCACCACGGATCCCAACCATCATGACCTGACCCATCACGACGGAACCGCCGCCACCTGCACCCAGCCGGGAAGTCTGGAGTACTGGCAGTGCAGCGACTGCCACAAGCTGTTCGCTGACGCAGGGGCTACCCAGCCCATCACCGATACCGTCATTCCGGCTACCCACCACGCCAATGCCCAGCGCACGGCAGGCGACCCCGCCACCTGCACGCAGGACGGCTGCGCCGCCTATTGGTATTGCCCGGACTGCGGCAGCTATTTCGCTGACGTTGACGGAAAGCTGGACGAGAGCAAGACCTACACTGGCCCGGAGGATTTCTATCAGGAGGCCATGGGTCACAGCTTTACCCACTATGTCTACGACAACAACGCCACCTATGACGACGACGGCACGGAGACGGCTCAGTGCGACCACGGCTGCGGCCTGACGGATACCCGCACCAAGGTGGGCTCCAAGCTCATCGACGAGGCGGCTCCTGCGGTGGAGGGCGTCGCGGACGGTGGCACCTACTGCCTGACGGCAGAGATCACCGTCACCGACCCCAATCTGGAGAGCGTGACCCTCAACGGCCAGCCCGTGGAGCTGGTGGACGGTAAGCTCACCGTTTCCGCTGCCGAGGGCGTCCAGACCCTGACGGCCACCGACCGCTTCGGCAACACCGTTACCGTTACCTTCACCGTGAACGCCCAGCATACGGAGGGCGAGGGCAAGATCACCACCCCCGCCACCACGGAGCGTGAGGGCATCAAGACCTACGCCTGCACCGTGTGCGGCCAGGTGCTGCGGACCGAGTCCGTGACCAAGCTGCCCGCTCCCGCAGAGCCCACCACCCCCGCCGTTCCCACCGGAGACACCGGCGACACCGGCCTGTGGATGGGGCTGGCGGCCCTGTGCGGCATGAGCCTTGCAGCCCTGCTGCGTACCGGCAAGCGCAAAGAACAGTAAACTCCCTATCACGCACCATAACTCCCTATAAAAAACCACGGGCCCTCCCCCCAAGTGGGGGAGAGCCCGTGGTTGACGACACAAAACCAACCGGAGCCGCAAATCTCCGGCAGATTTTGTCACAGCTCTGTTTGGTAGGTTACAGACTGCGATGGTCGCTGAGTACCTGGAGCGGCTCCACCGAGGAGCCGCCCAGGTCGGAGGAGACGTTGACACTGGGGCGGAGCTCATAATCGCTGCCGCTTGTGCTTCGGGCGCCCTGCGTGGAGCAGCGGTCGTATTCCACCTTCATCACCGAGGCGATGGTGTGGCGGCCGTAGTCGTCCAACTGGGCATACTGATCCAGCAGCTGCTGGGTGTCCTCCGTCAGATAGAAGGAGGCATCGCTGGAGATGGCCTTGATCCCCAGCGTCTGGCAGATCTGCACCACCGTGTCGAAGGAGGAACCTCCGATGCCGTTGTGCAGCGCACTGTTGATGGTAGATAGGGGGATATTGACCGCAAAAGCAAACTGCCGCACGCTCTTGTACTGACGGGAAATTTCGGTTTTGACGATTCTCGTTAAGTTATCCATAGTTTAGACCCTCTTTATAAATTTTTCCATGCACGGGAGACAACTCCGATTGTACGTATTATAACACGCTTTTTTTCAAATGCCAATACTAAATAGTGAATAGTTTCTAAATTTTCAGCGGAAAAAACAAAATTTTACAAAAAAGAAACATTTTTGGAATATTTATGATAAAAAACAGGTGGGAGATTTCCGTGTAATGGAAAATCTCCTTTTATTTTGCTCACAGCTGTGCTACAATAATAAGCTGAAACAGAGAGGAGCGAACTATGCGTAAAGGTACTCACCCCCGCACGGCGCTGGGGCAAACGGCGGCGCAGATGATCCGCCGGTACTATCTCCATGACGTGGCACGGGACAGCGCAGCCCTGACCTACTACCTGCTGTTCGCTATTTTCCCGCTGCTGATCTTCGTCAGCACCCTGCTGGGTATTCTGGAGCTGGATGTGGACAGCATTGTCACCGGCCTGCGGCAGATCGTGCCGGGGGACGTGGCGGAGGTGGTGCGGGGCTATCTGGAATACGTTTCCGGCAACGCCAGCCGCCAGCTCATGTGGTTCAGTCTGGTGTTTTCCATCTGGTTCCCCATGCGGGCCACCGGCTGCCTGCTGCACTCGCTGCGCAAGGCCTTCGGTAAGGGCCAGCCCAAGAACATCCTGCTGGATCAGCTGAAAATTTTTCTCTTCGCCATCTGGCTCATGGTATCCATCGGCCTGACGCTGCTGATGATCACCGTGGGCCGCCGGGCGCTGTACTTTGTGTCGGGGATCATCACCGTACCGGACGGCTTCATCAACCTCTGGAGCAAGCTCCGCTTCGTGGCGGTGGCGCTGCTGATGTTCGTGCTGGTGACGGTGCTGTATATGCTGGCGCTGGGCCGCCGATGCCCGTTGCGGGAGGTGGCACCGGGCGTGGCCGTGTCGCTGGCGGCGTGGATGCTGCTGTCGCTGGCCTTCTCCTATTATGTGGAAAATCTGGCACACTATACCCAGCTCTACGGCTCCATCGCCACCATTGTGGTGGTGCTGCTGTGGCTGTATATGAGCGGGACGGTGCTGATTTTAGGCGGTGAGCTGAATGCGGTGGTGCTGCACCGGCGCACCCAGCGCCGTCGTGCGGCAGAGGAAAAGGCGGCGGAAAAGGCTGCCCGGCCGACACGGCAGGAAGCTGCGGCGCAGAAGCCTTCCGGGGCGACGCAGCCGCCCCAACAGCCACAGCCGCCTAAACCGGCAGAGCAGCCGGGAAAGGCGAATCCACCCAAACCGGCGGAGCCGCCTAAGCAGACGCAGGGGCAGCCGCCGCAAGAAGCAATACCTCCGAAAAAAGAGCAGCCGGAACGACCGGGAAAGGAACAGTCAGGCTCATGAAGATCATCATTGTAGGAAACGGAAAGGTGGGCTACGCTATCGCCCGCCAGCTGGCGGTGGAGGGCCACGACATCACCATGGTGGACTCCTCCCCGGTGGCGCTGGCCCGTGCCGACAGCACCCTGGACCTCATGTGCGTGGAGGGCAACGGCGCCAGCATCAGCGTGCTGGAGGAGGCCGGCGCCCGGACGGCGGATCTGGTCATCGCTGTCAGCAATCTGGACGAGACGAATCTGGTGTGTTGCCTCATCGCCAAAACCATGGGGGCCAAGCACACCATCGCACGGGTGCGGAATCCGGATTACCGCCGGGACGCCGCCCTGCTGAAGCGGGAGATCGGGATGGACATGGTCATCAACCCCGATCTGGCGGCGGCACGGGAGATCGCCCGCATCCTCAGCTTCCCCTCCGCCTCCTCCGTGGAGCCCTTCGCCGGCGGCCGTATCGACATGATCGGCATACAGGTGACGGAGCAGGACCGGTTTTACGGGGTGGCCCTCAGTGAGTTCCATCGTATCCGCTCGGCGGAGGTGCTGATCTGCGCTGCCCAGCGGGGGGACGAGTGCATCATCCCCAACGGCAACTTTGTGCCGAGAGAGGGCGACAAGCTCTACATGGTGGGTACCAAGTCCGAGCTCCAGAAGATGCTGCGGGCTATGGGCCGCACCCAGCAGCGGGTCAAAACCGTGTCCCTGCTGGGGGGCAGCCGCATCGCCATGTATCTCACGTGGGAGCTGGCGGTGAGCAATACCAAGGTCTGCATCGTGGAGCAGAAGCACGATAAGTGCCTTCAGCTGGCGGCCCAGCTGCCTACGGCCATGATCATCGAGGGCGACGGCACGGAGGAGGAGCTGCTGACCAGCGAGAATATCTTCGAGGCGGATGCCTTCGTCTCCCTGACGGGCCGGGATGAGGAGAATCTGTTGATGGCCCTGACGGCTCGGCGGGCGGGCGTCCCCAAGGTGCTGGCCAAGATGACCCGCCCCAACTACATGGATCTGGTCCGGGATATGCGGGTGGGCAGCATCGTCAGTCCCAAGGATATCGTGGCCAACCAGATCACTCGCTACGTCCGGGCGTTGGCCAATTCCGAGGGCAGCGCCGTGGAGAGCTTGTATAAGATGCTGGGCGGCGCCGTGGAAGCGCTGGAGTTCACCGCCACGGCCCGGAGCCGTGCGGTGCTGAATAAGCCCCTGCGGGCGCTGTCCCTGAAGGACGACGTGCTGGTGGCGGCCATTGCACGGGGCAGCGAGATCATCATCCCCAGCGGCACCAGCATCATTCAGGAGGGCGACCACGTGGTGGTGGTCACCAATGCCCATACCTTCGACGATCTGGGGGACATTCTGGCGTGAACACAAAAGCCGTGGCCCGTGGCCACGGCTTTTTTCGCAAGGAGGGGAGACTGCATGACACGGGATCGTGAGACGGCCCGCCGCATCGCACAGCAGGTGCAGCCGCTGGGCGGCAGCGTCTACTATGTGGGCGGATGCGTCCGGGACCGCCTGCTGGGCCGGGAGAGCAAGGATCTGGATATCGAGGTCCACGGCGTCACCCCCCAGCAGCTGGAGATCGTGCTGGATCAAATGGGCGGCCGCCGGACGGTGGGGGCCAGCTTTGGCGTCTACGGACTGGCGGGCTGCGGACTGGACATCGCCATGCCCCGGCGGGAGGCCGCCGTGGGTCGGGGGCACCGGGACTTCACCGTGGAGGTGGACCCGTGGCTGGGGCCGGAGAGAGCCGCCCGCCGCCGGGATTTCACCGTCAACGCCCTGATGGAGGACGTGCTCACCGGTCAGGTGTTGGACTTCTTCGGCGGCCGGGAGGATCTCCGCCGGGGCCTCCTGCGCCATGTGGATGACCGCTCCTTCCCGGAGGATCCCCTGCGGGTGCTGCGGGGAGCGCAGTTCGCCGCCCGCTTCGGCTTCACCGTGGCGGAGGAGACGGTGGCCCTGTGCCGCACCATGGATCTGTCGGCCCTGTCTCGTGAACGGGTGGAGGGGGAGCTGCAAAAGGCCCTCCTGCAGGCGCCCCGCCCTTCCATCTTCTTCCGCACACTGGATACCATGCACCAGCTGCGCCCGTGGTTCACGGAGGTGCAGCGCTTACAGGGCGTCCCCCAGCCGCCCCGCTACCACGGGGAGGGGGATGTGTGGGAGCACACCATGGCGGTGCTGGATACCGCCGCCGAGCTGCGGCCCCAAGCAGCCCAGCCCATGGCCCTGATGCTGGCGGCACTGGCCCACGACTTCGGCAAGGTCACCGCCACCACGGAGTCCGGCGGCGTCATCCACGCTTATGGCCACGAGGAGGCGGGTCTGCCGCTGACAGAGGACTTCCTGCATCGGGTGATCGGGGAGAAGGCCCTCCACCGGTGCGTGAAAAATCTGGTGGCCCTGCACATGAAACCCAACGCCATGGCACTGAGTGGGGCCTCCGTCAAGTCCACCAACCGTCTGCTGGACGCCGCCATAGAGCCGGAGGACCTGATCCTGCTGGCGCTGGCGGATCACCGTGGCTCCCGGTGCGACCCGCCCCGTCCGGACCCGGAGCCCTTCCTGCGGCAGCGGCTGGAGGTCTACCGGGCCACCATGGCCCGCCCCATGGTCACCGGCAGCGACCTGATCTCCGCCGGACTGACCCCGGATCGGGACTTCTCCCAGCTGCTGGCCTACGCCCGCAAGCTCCATCTGGCGGGGCTCGACCGGGAGGCAGCCCTGCGGCAAACGCTGGCCTACGCCCGCAAGCTTCAAAAAACGCATCAAAAAGAAGGCTGAGCGGATGCTCAGCCTTCTTTTTATGGAGTTTTTTACAGCAGGTGGAAGTTCACCACCAGACCGGCGAACACGATGGAGACCATGCTCAACAGCTTGATGAGGATGTTGATGGCGGGGCCGGAGGTATCCTTGAAGGGATCGCCCACGGTGTCGCCCACCACGCCTGCCTTGTGGCAGTCGGAGCCCTTGCCGCCGAAGTGGCCGGCCTCAATATACTTCTTGGCGTTATCCCACGCACCGCCGGCGTTGGCCATGTAGATGGCCATCAGGAAGCCGGTGACGGTAGCGCCGGCCAGCATACCCACAACGCCCATGTAGCCCAGGATCAGACCCACCACGATGGGGCAGACCACGGCGATGATGGTGGGCAGGATCATCTCGTGCAGAGATGCCTTGGTGCACAGGTCCACGCAGCGGGCATAGTCGGGATCGGCCTTGCCGTCCATCAGACCGGTGATCTCCCGGAACTGACGGCGCACCTCCAGCACCACACTCTGGGCGGCACGGCCCACGGAGTTCATGGTGAGGGCGGCGAACACAAAGGGCAGGCAGGCACCGATGAACAGACCCACCAGCACCACGGGGTTCATGAGGCTGAAATCCTGGAAGGTGACGTCAGCGCCTACCTCCTTGACCTTCTCGATGTAGGAGGCCATCAGGGCCAGAGCGGTCAGAGCGGCGGAGCCGATGGCGAAGCCCTTACCGGTGGCGGCGGTGGTGTTGCCCAGAGAGTCCAGAGCGTCGGTGCGCTGGCGGACCTCGGGAGCCAGACCGGCCATCTCAGCGATGCCGCCGGCGTTATCGGCCACGGGGCCGTAGGCGTCGGTGGCCAGCGTGATGCCCAGCGTGCTCAGCATACCCACGGCGGCCAGAGCGATGCCGTACAGGCCCATGCCAGTGGAGGCGGCGCCGCCGGAGCAGAGGTAGGCCACCAGAATGCAGATAGCCACGATGATGATGGGGACGGCGGTGCTCAGCATACCCAGACCCAAACCGCCGATGATGATGGTGGCGGCACCGGTCTGAGACTTGGAGGACAGATCCTGCGTGGGCTTGAAGGTGTCGGAGGTGTAGTACTCCGTGGCCTTACCGATGAGCACACCGGCGATCAGGCCCGCCAGAATGGCGAAGTACAGGCCCAGATGCTCCTTGCCCAGCAGGAGGATCACCAGCGGGCAGGCGATGATGGCAATGAGGATAGCGGACAGGTTGGTGCCACGGGACAGGGCCTTCAGCAGCGTGCGCTGGTCGGCCTGCTCGTCGGTGCGGACGAAGAAGGTGCCGATGATGGAGCAGATGATGCCGATGGCCGCCATGACCATGGGGATGGCCATGGCCTTGAAGGCCTGATCGGAGAAGGCGGCCACGCCCAGCGCAGAGGCAGAGATGATGGAGCCAACATAGGACTCGTACAGATCGGCGCCCATACCGGCCACGTCGCCCACGTTGTCGCCTACGTTGTCAGCGATGACGGCGGGGTTCCGGGGGTCGTCCTCCGGGATACCGGCCTCCACCTTACCCACCAGATCGGCGCCCACGTCGGCGGCCTTGGTGAAGATGCCGCCGCCCACACGGGCGAACAGAGCCATGGAGGAGGCGCCCATACCGAAGGTCAGCATGGCGCTGGTGATGGCGGAGGCCTCCAGCTTGAACACGAAGCGCAGCAGGAAGAACCACACGGAGATGTCCAGCAGGCCAAGACCCACCACGGTGAAGCCCATGACGGAGCCGGCGGAGAAGGCCACCCGCAGACCACGGTTCAGCCCCTCCTGGCAGGCATTGGCGGTGCGGCAGTTGGAGGCAGTGGCGATCTTCATGCCGATGAAGCCGGACAGGCCGGAGAAGAAGCCGCCGGTCAGGAAGGCGAAGGGTACGAACCACGTCAGCAGACCGCAGGCTGCCATGACGCACAGCACCACCACCATGCAGGCGAAGAACACGCCTACCACGGAATACTGGCGCTTGAGGTATGCGTTAGCACCCTGACGAATGGACTGGGAGATCTTCTGCATGAGGGGGGTGCCCTCCGAGAAGCGCAGCACCTTCTTTGCGGTGATGACCACAAAGAGAAGCGCAATGATGGAGCCAACAAATGTGGCTAGGACCAGGTACTTTTCCATAAAGACTTTTCCTCTCTTTTCCTTGTTTTCTCCCGGATCCGGCAGAGGGACGGGAGATTCTTTTTGTCCCACTGCACATTATAAAAAACGCCGTCCGCTCCGTCAAATTTTCAAACTTTTTTTCGAAGTACCTAAAAATTAGTTTGGAGTCGTTCGTCATTTTTATATAATATTTTTCTTGCAAAGAAAACCGCTTAAAATGGAAAAACGGGGCAAAAATCGGCGGCAGCGGCGGAACGCTTGCGGAATTTGTGACAGGATTTTCTTGCGAGAAGCTGGGGAAAATGTTTTTAAAAATTTTTTTCAAAAACATTTTTCCTTCAAATAAAAGCAAATTCACAAAAAATGCACAAAAAGACTCCCATTCACTTTTTGCGGGAAAAATGATGAATCAAAAATTGGATACAGAAATTCTTTCGTCATTTTTCACAATCGCGGAAAATGGCTTTAAATGTCTTGAAAAGCGCCCAAAACGGGAGTAAAATAGCCCCATCAATCTCTGGGAGGTTTCAAACATATGGAATATCAGGAAGTTTTGCAAAACGCCCGCACCTGTATGGGACCCTACTGCAAGGCGTGTCCCGTGTGCAACGGTCAGGCGTGTAAAAATACCATCCCCGGCCCAGGCGCCAAAGGCTCCGGCACCGGCTTTGCCCGGAACTATCAGAAGTGGCAGGAGCTGCGGGTGAATCTGGATACCATCGGGGAAAACCGTCCCGCCGACACGTCCTTCGACTTCTTCGGCCACCGGCTGGCCCTGCCGGTGATGGCGGCTCCTGTGGGCGCCATGCAGCTGCACTACGGAGATAAGTACGACGATCTGACCTATAACCGGCTGCTGCTGGCGGCCTGTGCTAAGGCAGGCATCGTGGCCTTCACCGGCGATGGTGTGGACCCGGCGGTGATGGAGGGCGCCACGCAGGCCATCCGGGCCCAGCAGGGCTGCGGTGTGCCTACGGTGAAGCCCTGGGACCGGGAGACCCTGATGCAGAAGCTGGACTTGGCCCTGACCGCCGATCCCATGGCCATCGCCATGGACATCGATGCCGCCGGTCTGCCCTTCCTCCGCAACCGGATGCCGCCTGCCGGCAGCAAGACCGTGGCGGAGCTGCGTGAGGTGGCGGAGCACGCCCGAAAGCCCTTCATCCTCAAGGGCATTATGACCGTCCGTGGGGCGGAGAAGGCGGTGGAGGCCGGGGCCTCCGCCATCGTGGTGTCCAACCACGGCGGCCGGGTGCTGGATCAGTGTCCCGCCACGGCGGAGGTGCTGCCCGCCATTGCCGACGCCGTGGGCGACCGGGTCATGGTGCTGGTGGACGGCGGCATCCGCACAGGGCTGGATGTGTTCAAGGCACTGGCACTGGGGGCGGACGGCGTTCTCATCGGCCGTCCCTTCGTCACCATGGTCTATGGCGGCGGCGAGGAGGGCGTGGCAGCCTACGTCCGCAAGCTGACGGATGAGCTGTCGGATACCATGGCCATGTGCGGCGCCCACAGCCTGAAGGAGATCAACCGGGAGATGCTCTGGCAGGGCTGATGCGGACTGATGCACACATCATTCTATTCGGCTATCATGGGAACATATTCTGCTGCTATGACATTTTGGCCGGATTTGTTCCGATATTCTAAAAATTCGTGACAGGAGGCGCTTATGTACATTACATGGTTGGGCCACAGCTGCTTTCGGCTGGAGTCGGCGGGCTACGGACTGGTCATCGATCCCTATCGGGTTGTGGCGGGCTATCCGCCGCTGCGGGTGGAGGCCAACGCCGTTTATATCAGCCACCACCACTTTGACCACGACTGTCTGGAGGCGGTGACACTGCTGCCCGGCGGGGAAAATCCCTTTACGGTGGAGACGTTCTCCACCTTCCACGACGACTGTCAGGGCGCTCTCCGGGGCGATAACACCGTTCATATCTTCCGGGCGGAGGGCATGACCGTGGTACATCTGGGAGATCTGGGCTGCGCTCTGACAGCGGCGCAGGAGGAGAAAATTTCGGGCTGCGATGCGCTGATGCTGCCGGTGGGCGGCACCTATACCATCGATGCCGCTGCGGCGGCGGAGCTGGTGGGTCGGCTGCACCCCCGACTGGTGCTGCCCATGCATTTCCGGAGAGGGGAGCAGGGCTTCCCGGAGCTGACCACGCTGGAGGACTTTCTCTCCCGCCTCCCGGAGCAGCCGGTACACCGACTGACGGAGGAGACGCTGGACCTGAAGTCCAATAGGACGTCAGGCATCGTGATCTTCCCCCGTCGGTAAGGGAAAATTCTGTCCGGTTTTTGTCCGGAAAATGTCCAAAAACCAGAGTAGGTATAAGCCCCTCCGTTTTCGTGTACACTGAGGTATCAGGTACATGGAAACGGAGGGCTTTTACATGGCAGAAAAACGGTGGCGCACTTGGGAGACGGTGGGCCTGCTGGTGGTGCTGGCGGCGGGGAACCTGCTGCACTTTATCTACGACTGGACGGGGCAGAGTCCCATAGCGGCGCCGCTGGCCGCCGTCAACGAATCCACCTGGGAGCACATGAAGCTTTTCATCACTCCGTGGGTGCTGTGGTCACTGGTGGAATGCATCGCCCTACGGGGCCACGGCGCCCTGCTGCCCGCCCGTGGATTGGGGCTGCTGACGGGCCTTGCGGCCATCCCGGCGCTGTTTTACACCTATCAGGGAATTTTGGGCCGGGGGATCATGTGGGTGGATGTACTGATTTTCCAGCTGGCGGTGCTGCTGGCCTTTTGGGTCAGCTGGAGCGTTCAGGCCCGGCGGGTGCTGGACGGGCCGGTGTGGCAGATCTTAGGCGGCGTGACGCTGCTGGCGGTGTGGGGACTGGCCATCTGGTGGACCTACGCACCGCCCCAGCTGCCGCTGTTCGTGGATCCCACCGACGGAAGCCGGGGCATCCCACTGCGGTAGGTCTGCGGGTGGGGGAGACGGCTTGCAAAATGTGATAAGCGGGCAAGGGCAGGCACGCCGGGGGGCATGCCTGCCCTTGCCGATTTGCCGCATCCGCTTGCCGGTGGGAGAGCATCGTCCGGGTTTTGGCGACCGGAGGGGCGATGGCCCGGTTGGATGTCCCGATATTGGGATTTTTTCTTGACCGGGGGGAGCGCATGGGGTATAATCGAAGCAACTGTATATGACAGGTCAGAAACGGAGGCGTGCAATGAAAAAGATCGTGCATAAATCGGCTGCGCCCATATACGCAGCGGCGGTGGTGTGGGTGCTGTATGCCCTACTGCTGCCCCTGTACAAGCCGGGCCACTTTATCATGGCGGCTGCGGCGTCGGTGGTGGTATTTCTCATCGCCCGCATCTTCTGCAAGGACGTTGTGGAGGAGGTGGAGGAGAAGCCCCAGCCCACCGGCAACCCGGAGCTGGACAAGATGATCTCCGATGGTGAACTGGCCATCCGGGAGATGAGGCGCCTCAACGACAGCATCAAGGACGAGACCATCAGCCGGCAGATCGATCGGCTGGAGGAGGTCTCCAACAAAATCTTCGACTGTGTTAAGGCAGATCCCAAGAAGCTGCCGCAGATCCGTAAATTCATGAACTACTACCTGCCCACCACGCTGAAGCTCCTCAACGCCTATGACCGCATGAGCAGTCAGGGCGTGGAGGGTCAGAACATCAGCGGCACCATGGAGCGGGTGGAGAGCATGATGAGCACCATTGTCACTGCCTTTGAACGGCAGCTGGACAGTCTCTTTGGGGATCAGGCGCTGGATATCTCCACGGATATCACGGTGCTGGAGAATATGATGGCCCGTGAGGGACTCAGCGACGACCCCATCCACCAGACCCAGAAGGAGACTCCGGCGGCGGAGGAGAGGGAGAGCGGCGAGGACGGCGACGGCATCCGGCTGGAGCTGTAAAAAGACCTTGAGAGGAGGCGGCCCATGGGGCGGCGCCCTCCGGGAAATGCGAGTAAACAAACAATATGAGATAGAAAGGAACTATGACCATGACAGACAACATGATGCCTGAGCTGACCCTGGAGCCTACGGCGGCGGCCGAGGCCGTTCCCCAGCTGACGCTGGAGCCTACGGCTCCCGAAGTGCCGGAGCCGGAGGAGAAGAAGATCGAGCCGGTGGAGATGGATGAAAAGCTCCTGACCGACGAGGAGAAGAAGGCGGTGGAGGAGTTTTCCCACAAAATCGATGTGCGGGATACCAACATGATCCTGCAGTACGGCGCCGCCGCACAGAAGAGCGTGGCGGGTTTCTCCGAGAGCGCCCTGAATAACGTTCGCAGCAAGGATCTGGGCGAGATCGGGCAGGACCTGAGCCGTCTGGTGGTGGAGCTGAAGGGCTTCGGCGACGGCGAAGAAAAGAAGGGCCTCATGGGCCTGTTCAAGAAGGCCGGAAACCGACTGGAGAGCATGAAGGCCCAGTACGGCAAGGTGGAGGCCAACGTGGAGAAGATCGCCCAGTCTCTGGAGCAGCACCAGATCACGCTGCTCAAGGACGTGGCCATGTTCGACCAGATGTATGAGCTGAACCTGAAGTACTACAAGGAACTGACCATGTACATTCTGGCCGGTAAAAAGCGGATGGAGGAGGTACGCAGCGGTGAACTGGAGGAGCTTCGCAAGAAGGCGGAGCAGTCCGGTACGGCAGAGGATGCACAGGCCTATAACGATCTGGTGAACCTGTGCAACCGGTTTGAAAAGAAGATCCACGATCTGGAGCTGACCCGGATGGTGTCGGTGCAGATGGGCCCCCAGACCCGGCTGCTGCAGAACAACGACACGTTGATGATCGAGAAGATCCAGTCCTCGCTGGTGAACACCATTCCCCTGTGGAAGAGCCAGATGGTGCTGGCGCTGGGGCTGGAGCACAGCCGTCAGGCCACGGCGGCTCAGAGCGCCGTGACGGAGATGACCAACGAGCTGCTGAAGAAGAACGCCGACACCCTGAAGATGGGAACCATCGCCACCGCCAAGGAGGCCGAGCGCTCCATCGTGGACATCGAGACGCTGCAGCACACCAACCAGCAGCTCATCGAGTCTCTGGACGAGGTGGCCCGCATCCAGCAGGAGGGCGCCGCCAAGCGCAAGGAGGCCGAGGCCCAGCTGGGCCGCATCGAGGGCGAACTGAAGCAGAAGCTGCTGGAGCTGCGTGGTTAAGCTGAGAGATACGACTTCTCCGTGAAGGGAGACTACCATGAAATTTTATCAAAAACGTGGCTTTGCGCTGGTGGTGCTGGTGCTGGCCATTCTGGGCTCCTGCGTCTACGGCATCAGCAAAAAGCCCGCCGACCTGCCCCAGGTATCCTACGGCAACTGGCTGCAGGACGACGCCGACCTGCTGACGGACGAAACGGAGGCCTCCCTGCGGCAGTATGACCAGAGCTGGGACAGCGACTATCGGGCCATTATCGCCGTGGCGACGCTGGACACGCTGAACGGCTGGACCTATGAGAAGGCGGCGGCGGAGCTTGGCTCCCAGTGGGGGCTGGGCGGCAATGATATGCTGCTGCTGTTGGTAAAGGACAGCGACTACTACGTGGCGCTGGGCGACAACGTGCTGGACGCCATGACGGACACCTATCAGGCGGGCCTGCAGGGCGCTGTGGAGACTCCCTACTATCAGGGGGACTACGACGCAGCGGCGCTGGCCTTCTTCCGGCAGGCGGATGTGTTCTATGCCCAGACGCTGGGCCGTCAGCAGAGCGGCGGCAGCTATTCCGATTATGAGGATAACGGTGCGTGGCAGGGCAATGACTCCGACTCTGTGGCGGCTGTGGTGCTGCTGGTAGTGGGCATCTTTGTGGTGTGGATCCTGCTGGATGGCCTGCGGTATCGCCGGTATCGCCGCCGCCCGGTGGTGGTAGGCGGGCCTGTGTACTATCCCGTGTTCTGGGGACGGCATCCCCGTCCGCCCCGGCGGCCTGCACCGCCCCGTGGCCCCCGTCCGCCCATGGGCGGTGGCCCTCGGCCTCCTATGGGGGGCGGCCCCAGACCGCCGATGGGCGGCGGTCCTCGGCCCGGTGGATCCCGGCCCAGTACCCCTCGACCCTCCCGGCCTTCCGGTTCCCGGCCCTCCCGGAGCTTCGGCGGCGGGAGCCGCAGCGGCGGCTTCAGCGGCAAGGGCTTCGGCGGGAGCTCCCGTTCCGGCGGAGGCAGCCGTGGCGGCGGCTTCAGCGGGAAAGGCTTCGGCGGAGGCAAGAGATAAGCTAAATAAAAAAATAGCGGCAGGAACGAAGTTCCTGCCGCTATTTTTTCAGCTGGTTATGATTCCCGGAATAATTCGTCATAGGTGGTGTGCAGGGCGTCTCGGATGCCCCGGAGCTGGGTGGCTTCAATATGTCGGACACCACGTTCGATCTTCACCAGTGTCTCACGGGTCATGTTGATGCCCTCCAGCTGCAGCAGCTGCACCAGCTGGGTCTGCTTGATGTGTTGAGCCAGACGGATGCGGCGTATATTCTCTCCGATGCGGATGCTGTCCTGCTTGATTTTCTGTTCCACGGGCTTACCTCCCATAAAATTATGGTTCGGGGTACTCTGATATTTGCTGCTCAATTTGCCGGACGATATCGCTGGGCGGAATATCCAGCGCCTGTGCGATTTTGAAAAGGGTATCGAGGGTGGGACTCCGCAGTCCACGCTCGATTTTGCTGTAATGGGTGCGGTCCAGACCGGCCAGACCGCTGAGGACCTCCTGTGACATTCCCTTTCGGAGCCGATAGCTTTGAATCACCTGCCCCACCAGAGCGGCGCTGACCATGACCTCACCTTCTTTCCCTGTTATCATAACAGGAAGCAAAGAACGGAATGAGGTCACTTGACCCCGACGACAAAAAGGTGTAGAATGGACCTATCTAAATTGGGGGGTGGAATAGATGAAGCGGGTGGAGATACTGGTGGAGGAGAGCCTATACGAATTCTACCGGAAGGTAGGGGCGCAGGCCGGGGGCCTGCCGGCGGAGCGGGTCATGGCGGATGCACTGCTGAAGCTGGCAGGGGAGTTGTCGCTGCAGGCGCTGGAGAAAAAGCGGCGGCCGTGAGAAAGGAAAAAACCGTGGAAGCACAGCTTCCACGGTTTTTTGAACGTAAATTTTACTCGGCGGGGTAAACAGAAACCTGCTTACGATCCTTGCCCAGACGCTCGAAGCGAACCACACCGTTGGCCTTGGCAAACAGGGTGTCGTCGGAGCCACGGCCCACGTTGGCACCGGCGTGGATATGCGTGCCACGCTGGCGAACCAGAATGTTGCCGGCCAGAACGTGCTGACCATCCGCACGCTTGGGACCCAGGCGCTTGGACTCGGAATCACGGCCGTTCTTGGTGGAGCCCATACCTTTTTTGTGGGCGAAGAATTGCAGACCAATGTTCAGCATATTTCAGTACCATCCTTTCTGTAAGGGTAGAGAAGAGGAGGGCGGTCAGCCTTCCATAACTTCAATGTTATCGGGATATTCGTCGTGAAGCTGCGCCAGATAGACCATCAGCCCCGTCAGGAGATTCTGACAGGTGGACTCGGCCGTGTTGGCCAGTCCGCCGGGGAGCCGAAGGGAGATCGAGGCATCCGCTTCCCGCACCTTTACCGCAGCACACAGACCCATCACGTCGTTTACGGTGGCCTCCACCAGACGGACGGCGCTGGTAATGGCGGCGCAGACGATGTCTTCGCCGGATTCTCCCCAGCCGCTGTGGCCCTGCACGTCAAACCCGATGATGCGTGCATCCTCCGTGAGGAATGTAACGGTCGTCATGCCTTAGAAAGAGATCTTGCCGATCTCCACCTTGGTGTAGGGCTGACGATGACCCTGCCGTTTGCGGTAACCCTTCTTGGGGGTGTACTTGAAGATACGGATCTTCTTGCCCTTGCCGTTCTTCACCACGGTGGCATCCACCTTGGCACCCTCCACCACGGGAGTACCGAACTTGGAGTTCTCGCCGTCCACGATGGCCAGCACCTGATCAAAGACCACGGCGTCGCCGGCGTTGACGTCCAGCTTCTCGATGAAAAGCGTATCACCCTCGGAAACGTTGTACTGCTTACCACCGGTCACGATAATTGCCTGCATTACTTGTTGCACCTGCCTTTCCTTTATAACGGACTCGCTGTCGGGGGCGTCGGCTGCGGGAGCCGAAACTTCTACCCATTCAAAGCGGCTTATAAAGTATACCAGCCGGGCGCAACTTTGTCAACGCCTTTTGGGGAGATTTTGCGGCATTTTCTCCGGAATATTCAAAAAAATGTCATGACTTTTTCCGTACAATGGGGTACAATGAATGAAAATAAGTGTTTGGAGGAAATTTCCCTTGAGAAAGCTCTATGACGCCGCAGACCGGTTCTGCGCCCGGCATCCCCGCTTCGGCGTGCCGGATCTGATGCGCTATATCGTTATCGGCAATGTGGTGGTGTTTTTCCTGATCATGCTGACCAGAGGCACCAACGCCAGCGCCCTGAACTTCCTGTATTTTGATCCGCAGATGGTGCTGCGGGGTGAGGTGTGGCGCATCGTCACCTACATTTTCGTACCCAGTACCACCAGTGTGTTCTGGCTGGTGGTGGAGCTGTATTTCTACTACTGGATCGGCTCCACGCTGGAGCGGGAGTGGGGAACGGCACGGTTTAACCTCTACTATTGGAGCGGCGTGCTGCTGACGGTCATCGGCGCTCTGCTGGCCAGCGCCATTACGGGCGGCAACTTTGCGGTGGCGGGGACGAGCTACGTGAACCTGTCCATGTTCCTGGCCTTTGCGCTGCTGTTCCCCAATACGCAGGTGCTGCTGATGTTTATCATCCCGGTGAAGATGAAGTGGCTGGCCTACATCGATGTGGGACTGTTTGCGGCGGGTATCATTCGGGCCATTTTGGTGCAGAACTGGGGCGGCGTGATTTTGCCGGTCATGGCGCTGCTGAACTTCCTGATCTTCGCATGGCCCACCCTGCAGGGCTGGGCGCAGCGGCAGCAGTATCAGCACTCCCGACAGGCGGTGAACTTCAAGAAGGCCGTCCATCAGCAGCAGAAGCAGCAGGGGTATCACCACAAGTGTGCCGTGTGCGGCCGCACGGATACGGACTATCCGGAGTTGCAGTTCCGGTATTGCAGCAAGTGCGTGGGCTATCACTGCTTCTGTCAGGATCATATCTTCTCCCACGTTCACTTTACGGAGTGAGGAAAACAGAAGAAACAGAGCGCCGATCCATACGGATCGGCGCTCTGTTTTTGCCTTTTTGTGCGCTTTATGTATCCAGCTCCAGCAGGTGGAGGCCGTAGTCGTTGAGGTAGGGCTTCACCAGATCATAGGGGATGAAGAAGGTCTGCTCACCGGCGGAATAGGGGGCGATGTCGTAGGTGTTGAAGACGATGGTCACACCCTTGGCATTATAGAACACGCTGCGCTCGATCCAGTCCAGCACCGTTTTGTCGTAGTCGCTGAAATAGGAGGTGTCGCCGCTGTCCTGAATCTGACGGAGGATCAGCTGGTACACGGCCTCCTCCAGTTGGTTGATGTCGGTGGCCAGATCCGTGACGGACACGGTCTTGCCGGTGGAGAGGTCGAAGGAGACGGCCTGCCGCCAGGTGCTGGGGTGGGCGCCGCCGGTATAGGAGACATAGGACAGGGTGACGCACAGCAGGCGCTCATTCTGCCACCAGGAGATCCCTGCCTCATCCCGATAGGCGAAGTCCTCGGTTTTCCAGCGCTCTCCGCCGGTGATCTTGTACTCCTCACGAGCCATCTGCTCCATCTCGTCCAGCATATCCACCTGCTGATCCCGCCAGTCGGTGAACCAGTCGTTGATGCGCTGCACGGCGGCCTGCCGGTTCTTGGCGGCGGTGTCGCTGTTGTCAGGGCTGCCGGTGAGGGTCAGCACGGGGATCTGATATCGGGCGGTGAGCAGCACTGTCTCGTCCTGCTCGCTGACGGTATATTGCCGCTCGGTCCACTCCGTGGAGATGACAGGGACGTCCGGGGAGGTCACGGCCACCTTCGGGGTGTCGTCTACCATCATGGTGTTGGCGGCGGAGACCTTACAGCCGGTCAGCAGGCCCGTCAGAACGGTACATAAGACCAGCAGCATGGCCAGAGCCAGTAGCTTTTTCATGGGGGATTCACCTCACAGAAGGATGGGGTTCGTGCGCCAGTCGCTGCCGCAGACGCTGCGGGAGGACTGGGGATAGGTCAGGACATAGAGGTCCGTCCAAAGGGCCTCCCGGCGGAAGAGAGCTTCCGCCGCAGGCCCCAGGCGGGACACGTCACCGGGGCGGGTCAGTACCGGTGCGCCCTGCCGCTGCATCTGCCGCAGCAGATCCCGGCCCCGCTCGTTGGCAGCCAGCACACGGAGATAGGGGATACCGCCCGTCGGGGGCGTGACATCCAGCCACGCTGACAGCAGCATCCGCCGCAGCCGGGAGGTGGGGTAGCGCTTGGTTTTGGCGGTCTCCAGCAGCGCCTCAGGGGAACAGGAGGTGCGTACTGCCTGATAGAACCGGTGGTACAGGCCCTCCTTGCCGCCGTCGTAGGGGAGGAAGTCCTCCTCCCGCAGCTGCCGCAGCCGGGCCAGAATAGCCCGTTGGCAATAGGAGAGGTCTGCCGGGGCCTGTCCCAGCGCCAGCTCCCGCCGCAGCACCTGCGCCGCGGGGGCGGGAAGATAGGAGAGGGCTTCGTTGGTGCGGCCGGAGCGCAGCAGCGTCCGCAGATAGGAGGCGGAGGCCGTGTCGCCGGAGGGTGCGCCGTCGTGGCCGGCACCCTGACGCTGAACGGCCAGCGGCTCCATGGGAGCCCTCTGCCGCCGCAGGGCCTTCAGGTACTCGATGGCCAGAATGTCATTAGGACGGGAGAGCATCTGCGGGGGAGCGCCCAGCTCCTCCGCCGCCTGCTGCCGGGCCGGGGCATAGGCCATGCCTTGAGCCAGCAGCTGCCGGATGCGGGGCATCAGCTCCGGCTGGGAGAGAGCCGCCTCCGCCGCCTGTAAGGCGGTCAGGTCGCCGCACTCGCTGCCGAAGGCCAGATGGGACACCACGCCGGTGGAGGTCAGCAGCTCCACACCGCCGGCGGCAAACCGCTCCGCCGAGGCCATGGCCCACGGGGTGGGCAGCTCCAGCACCAGATCGGCGCCGCAGCGGACGGCCATCTCTGCACGGGCGTGCTTGTGCGCCACGGCGGCGTCGCCCCGCTGGACAAAGTTGCCGCTCATGGCGCATACAAGGGGGGCGTCGTACTGCCGCCGCAGGCCCTCCAGCATCCGGGCATGGCCCAGATGGAAGGGATTGTATTCACATATGATACCAATGGCGTTCACGATGTTCCCCCTTAAAATGTTACAAAAGGTTACAATTCAGTTGCGGGATGCACGGATTTGTGGAAATTTCTCTGGTTTCAACGGAGAAATAAACAATTTGGCGGGTATTTGCGAGATCTTGCCAGAATCATACCATACATCCGCAGATTTTGCAACGGAACACTTGGGCGTTGCTTTTTTCCGGCGGTGTGATACAATAGGGCCAACTGATAAACGAAAGGCGGTAATCGCAATGAACAGCGCTGAAAAGCTCCGACTGCTGCGGCAGCGGATGCAGGAGCAGGGCATGGACGCCTATGTGGTGGTAACGGATGATTTCCACGGCTCGGAGTACGTGGGTGACTATTTTAAGGCACGGGAGTACCTGTCGGGCTTTACCGGCTCTGCCGGTACGCTGGTGGTGCTGCCGGACAGCGCCGCCCTGTGGACGGACGGACGGTACTTTTTGCAGGCGGCGGATCAGCTGGCCGGGAGCACCATCGACCTGATGCGGGCGGGGCAGCCCGGCGTTCCCACCATCGGGGCCTTTCTGGCACAGAAGGTGCCGCAGGGAGGCACCGTGGGCTTCGACGGACGCACCGTCAGCAGTCTTTTTGCCCGGACGATGGCCGCTGCGCTGGAGGGGAAGAACGTCCGCTTCGCCTATGAGCAGGATCTGGCCGGGGCCGTGTGGCCGGACCGGCCGGCGCTGTCGGCGCAGCCGGTGTGGGAGCTGCCGGCGGAGTGCGCCGGGCTGACCCGTGAGGAGAAGCTGCGTCTGCTGCGGGAGAAGATGCGGGAGACCGGGGCAGAGGTACTGGTGCTGACGGCGCTGGACGAGGTGGCGTGGACGCTGAACCTCCGGGGCGACGACGTGCGCTGCACGCCGGTGTTCCTGTCCTTCCTGCTGCTGCGGCAGGAGGAGGCCACCCTGTGTGTGCAGGAGCAGATCCTGTCCGGGGAACTGAAGGAGAAGCTGGTGGCCTGCGGCGTGGCACTGGCCCCCTATGAGAGCATTTATGACCGGCTGCGGGCCATCCCGGCAGGGACGACGGTGCAGACGGACAGCGCCACCGCCAACTACTGCGTATTGCAGAGCCTGTCCGGGGCCAAGGTGCTGGACAGACCCAGCCCGGTGCAGCTGATGAAGGCCATGAAGACCCCGGCGGAGCAGGAGAACTTCCGGGCCGCCCACATCAAGGACGGTGTGGCGGTGTGCCGGTTCATCTGCTGGCTGCAGAGCCATGTGGGCAAGGAACCCATCACCGAGTGCAGCGCTGCCGCCAAGCTGGAGAGCTTCCGGGCTCAGCAGCCGGACTATCTGGGGCCAAGCTTTGACTCCATCATGGCCTTCGGTCCCCACGGAGCCATCGTCCACTATGAACCCACGGCGGAGACGGATGTGCCGCTGGAGCCCCGCAGCTTCTGTCTGGCGGATACCGGCGGACACTATTTGCAGGGGACCACGGACATCACCCGTACCATCCCGCTGGGGCCGCTGACGGAGGAGGAACGCCGGGCCTATACGGTGGTGCTGAAGGGCCATCTGCGGCTGGGGGCGGCTCGGTTCCCGGAGGGCCTGTGCGGGCAGAATCTGGATATTCTGGCCCGGCTGCCTCTGTGGGAGCAGGGGATGGACTACAACCACGGCACCGGTCACGGCGTGGGGTATGTGCTCAGCGTCCATGAGGGGCCGCAGCGCCTCCACTGGCGGCTGCCGGAGAACCAGAAGGTCACGGCGCTGGCGGAGGGCATGGTGGTATCCAATGAACCCGGCTACTATGCCGCCGGACAGTTCGGCATCCGCCATGAGAATCTGGAGCTGGTGCAGCGGGACGGCGAGAACGAGTATGGCCGCTTCCTGCACTTCGAGCCGCTGACCATGGTTCCCTTTGACCGGGCGGCGCTGGAGCTGAGCCTGCTGTCGGAGGAGGAGCTGGCGCTGCTGAACGCCTATCATGAGAAGGTGCGGGCTGCCATCGCACCCCATCTGGATGGGGAGGAGCTGGCGTGGCTCATGGCCGCTACGGCACCCATCCTGCGGTAAGAGAAGAATAGAAAAAGCCGTCCCCGGCCACTGGCCGGGGACGGCTTTTCTATGGGAAGATCATCGTTTCAGCAGGGTCTGCCGCTGCCGCCAGTCCGGCAGGTAACGCTCCACCTCGGCGTAGAAGGCGGGGCTGTGGTTTTTATGGCGGATATGGGCCAGCTCATGCACCACCACATACTCGATGGCCTCCGGTGGATAGGCCATCAGGTACAGGGAGAAGCAGAGGCTGTTTTTCCCGGAGCAGCTGCCAAATCGTGTCCGGGCGGAGGTGATCTTGATCCCGGTGGGGCGGACGCCCATGACCCCGGCCCAATAGGCCACCCGCTGGGGCAGAAGGGTCTTGGCCTGCCGGCGAAGGGCCTCCTGCTCCTGAGGGGTGGGTTCCGGGTGTTCCGCCCGATACCGAACCTGACGCTGCTGCTGGCGGCGGATCCATGTCTCGTGCTTTTCCACGAAGGTGCGGATCTCCTCCGCCGGGAGAGCCATGGGCGCCCGTACCACCACGCTGCCGGACTGGTCCACCTGTAGGGCCACGGTGCGGCGGCGGCTCCGCACCACCCGATAGTCCGTCATCGCTCTGCCACCCAAGTGAACCGGGGGCCGTGATAGCCGTCCCGGTCTATTATTTCCGTCCACATGGACGCAGGGCGCACCCATAGGCCGCCGTCGCCGTAGAGGGCACGGTACACCACCAGCTCCTCCAGCGTCTCCGAGTGGCGGGCGATGCCCAGCACCTGATATTCATTGCCCTTGAAGTGGCGATACCGCCCCGGTTGGATGTCCGCCATATACTCCACCTCCGTTTTTGGGATCAGTATACCACATCGGTTCCCAAAAGGCAAAAACTGTGTTATCATACAGGAAAGGACATATGCTGAAAGGGGAGACTGCACCATGAAGAACACCACCCTGTGCTACATCGAAAATCCGGCCGGAGAGTATCTGATGCTCCACCGGGTGAAGAAGGAGAACGACTGCAACCACGACAAATGGATCGGTGTGGGCGGGAAATTCGAGGACGGAGAGAGTCCGGAGGAGTGCGTCCTGCGGGAGACGCTGGAGGAGACGGGGCTGACTCTTACCGACTATCGGTATCGGGGGATCGTCACCTTTGTCTCCGACCGGTGGGAGACGGAATATATGCATCTGTTCACCGCCACCGGCTGGACGGGCCGCATCCGGGAGGACTGCGACGAGGGAGTGCTGGAGTGGATCCACCGGGATCGGCTGGCAGCCCTGCCCCAGTGGGAGGGGGACCGCATCTTTCTGGAGCTGCTGCGGCGGGAGGTACCGTTTTTCTCCCTGAAGCTGCGCTATGAGGGGGAGCGGCTGGCCTACGCCGCCCTCAACGGAAGGGAGATGGAGCGATGAAGCTGCTGGTCAGTGCGTGTCTGTTGGGAGTGGCCTGCCGCTACGACGGGCAGAGCAAGCTCCACCCGCTGGCGCAGGAGCTGTGCCGCCGCCATGAGGTGATCCCCGTGTGCGGGGAGATCTTCGGGGGGCTGCCCACGCCCCGGCTCCCCTCCGAGCGCCGGGAGGGCGGCGTGTTTGCAAGCGACGGCGGTGATGTCACCGATGCCTTCCGCCGGGGGGCGGAGGAGGTGGTGCGTCTGGCCCGGCTCACCGGGGCACAGGCGGCCATTCTGAAGGAGCGCAGCCCCTCCTGCGGCTCCGGGGAGATCTATGACGGCACCTTCACCGGAACGGTGGTGGAGGGCTGGGGCGTAACGGCGGAGCTGCTGCGCCGGGAGGGCATCCCGGTGCTGGGGGAGTCCCGGATGGGAGAACTGCTGACAGAGGGCGAGGCGTGTTTGGTCAAAATCACAAGAGACCCGGCGAAAAAACTGTGAGATTCTGAAAAAATGGTCCGGCCCCATTGACAGCCTATGTATAAGTTGCTAAGATGGTAGCGTCAACAAACCGAAAACGTTACCGGAAAGGTTTCCAAGTTTTCGGTACTATCTCCGGAGGGATCACCGATGACCATCAAAGATATTGCCCGGCTCTGCGGCGTCAGCGTCAGCACGGTATCCCGTGTGCTCAATGACCGACCTGACGTCAGCGAGGAGAATCGACGCCGGGTGCTGGAGGTCATTGAAAGCTCCAACTACATCCCCAACAACACCGCACGGGATCTGGTCAAGACCAAGTCCGACGCCATTGGACTGGTGGTGCGGGGCGTGTCCAACCCCTTCTACACCGACATCATCCGGGCCGTCGAGGACAGCATCACCGCCGAGGGCTTTACCATGGTGATGCAGCAGATCGGCACCTGCGACGACGAGATCAAGCGGGGGGCCATGATGGAGCGGGAGAAGCGGCTGCGGGGCATCGTGTTTCTGGGCGGACGATCCGACTATACGCCGGAGGAGCTGACCATGCTGAACGTACCCTTCGTCTGCTGCTCCTACGCCAATCAGTACGGCACACTGCCGGAGGGCTCCTACGCATCGGTGTCCATCGCTGACGAGGAGGAGGCCTATCGGGCCGTGACGGAGCTGTACCGCTGCGGACACCGCCGCATTGCGGCGCTGGTGGCCCGCACCGATGACCGGGCCATCAGCCAGCTGCGCTATCAGGGGTATCTCCGGGCGCTGGCGGACTGCGGCCTGCCGACGGAGGAGGAACTGGTGATCCGCGCCGGGTCCTTTGACATCGGGGACGCCTACCGGGCCACGGCGGAGAGGCTGCGGCAGGGGGCGGACTTCACGGCGGTGTTTTCCATTGCCGACAACATGGCGCTGGGCGCCATGCGGGCGCTGCGGGAGGCGGGACGCCGGGTGCCGGAGGACTGCTCCGTTATCGCCATCGACGGCCTGACCATGTCGGAGTATTTCCATCCCATGCTGACCACCCTCTGCCAGCCTATGGAGGAGATGGGGCGGCGCAGCGTGGAGATTTTGATGGACATGATCCACGGCCGGGGACGGCCTCGCTGCGAGACGGTGCGGACCGTGCTGCGCCGGGGAGCGTCTGTGCGGCGGATCAACTGAGTTTTTCCCATCCCAAGGGATGTGAAAAATAATAAATGAAGGAGAAATGAAAATGAAGAAGTTTCTTGCATTGGCTCTGGCTCTTGTTATGGCGCTGTCTCTGGCAGCCTGCGGCAAGAAGGCAGATGACAACAACAAGGGCAATGGAGACGAAGCGAAGGGTTCCGTGTACTACCTGAACTTCAAGCCCGAAGCCGACAAGGCCTGGCAGGATCTGGCCAAGACCTACACCGAGAAGACCGGCGTGGAGGTCAAGGTCGTCACCGCCGCCTCCGGCCAGTATGACACCATGCTGACCTCCGAGCTGGACAAGTCCGCTCCTCCCACCATGTTCCAGGTGGGCAATCAGGGCGCCGTCAACTCCTATGGCGATTTCTGCTATCCTCTGGATAACACCGACGTCATGAAGGAAATGACCACCCAGGACTTCAACCTGAAGAATGCCAACGGCGAGACCGTGTCCATCGGCTACTGCTATGAGGCCTATGGCATCATCGTCAACAAGGCTCTGCTGAAGCAGGCCGGTTATGAGATCACCGACATCACCAACTTCGAGTCTCTGAAGAAGGTGGCCGATGATATCCACGCCCGTGCCAACGAGCTGGGCTTTGACGCCTTCAGCTCCGCCGGCCTGGAGGGCTCCTCCAGCTGGCGCTTCTCCGGTCATCTGGCCAACATGCCTCTGTTCTATGAGTTCCGGGATGACAACGTCACCGCTCAGCCCGCCACCATCAAGGGCACCTATCTGGACAACTTCAAGAACGTCTGGGATCTGTACACCACTGACTCCGCCACCACCGGCGCTGCTCTGACCACCGCCACCGGCGACACCTCCGAGGCCGAATTCGGTCAGGGCAAGGCCGTGTTCTTCCAGAACGGTTCCTGGGAGTATGCCAACCTGGTCACCAGTGATGACAAGGGCTTCAAGATGAACCCCGAGGATCTGGCCATGATCCCCATCTACTGCGGCGTTGAGGGCGAGGAGAAGTCCGGCCTGTGCTGCGGCACCGAGAACTGCTGGGCTGTTAACAAGAACGCCAAGGAAGAGGACATTCAGGCCACTCTGGACTTCATGAAGTGGGTCGTTACCTCCGACGAGGGCACCACCATGCTGGCTGAGCAGTTTGGACCCTGCCCCTTCAAGAACGCCAAGACCCCTGAGAACGTGTTCTTTGCCGATGCCAACGCCTATACCGCTGCCGGCAACTACATTGTGACCTGGGCCTTCAACTGGACTCCCGCCGTGGATGACTGGCGTGCGGGCGTGGTGGACGCTCTGACCCAGTACACCGTCAACGGCGGCAGCTGGGACAACGTCAAGACCGCTTTTGTGGACGGCTGGGCCACCCAGTATGCCAAGGAGAACGGCTGAGCTATAAGCGCTCCGTTGTAACGCAATAGGACCGGGGGCGGGCTTATCGCCCGCCCCCGATTTTCTCACCTGCGGCGCACAGAGCTGTTGGCCGGTATGGACCGGGCAAGAGCTCCGGGCGCCGCCCGGAAAAAACATAGATAGGAGAGAGGCGTCATGAAACTTCCGAAACACCGCCGGGACGAGGCCGCGCTGAATTCCCGGCTGATCCGCCGCCCCATCAAGCGCATGGTGTGGCTGTTTTTGCTGCCCACCTTTGCCGCCTTCTGCATCGGCTTCCTGTACCCCTTCTTCAAGGGGCTGTTTCTGTCCTTCTGCAACTTCCGCATTACCAGCCAGTGGACATGGACGGGGCTGGAAAACTACCGGAAGGCCTTCCAGGACCCCGGCTATATGCACGCGTTCTGGTACACGGCGCTGTTTGCTCTGGTGAGCCTGATCGTTATCAATCTGTTTGCCTTTACCATTGCCTATGCACTGACCCAGAAGTTCAAGGGCACCAACGTGTTCCGCACGGTGTTTTTCCTGCCCAACCTCATCGGCGGCATCGTGCTGGGCTATATCTGGTCCATGATCTTCGACGGCATCCTCATCAAGTACAACACCTCCGTGATCCTGGAGACGAAATACGGCTTCTGGGGTCTGGTGATCCTGGTGTGCTGGCAGCAGATCGGCTATATGATGATTATCTATATTGCCGGACTCCAGGCCGTGCCCGAGGATATGCTGGAGGCGGCCCGCATCGACGGCGCCAACCGCTGGCAGACCCTGTGGCGGGTCACTATCCCCAACGTGATGCCCTCTATCACCATTTGTATGTTCCTGAGCCTGACCAACGGCTTCAAGCTGTTTGACCAGAACCTGGCCCTGACCGCCGGGCGTCCCTTCCAGCAGCTGGGCAACGGAGAGACCATCAAAACAACGGAAATGCTGGCCCTGAACATCGTCAACGCCTTCGGCACCAGCGGCGGCGGCAACCGCGGCGTGGGTCAGGCCAAGGCCGTGATCTTCTTCATCGTGGTGGCGGCCATCAGCATCATCCAGCTTCAGGCCAGCCGCCGCAAGGAGGTGCAGCAATGATCAAAACCGAAGCTCTGCGCCGCAGAGAGCGCCGTCAGGCGCTGCTGACGGTGGTGTTCACCATCATCTCCGTGATCTATCTGATGCCGGTGCTCCTGGTGCTCATCAACTCCCTGAAGGCCAACGCCTTTGTCAACACCGAGACCTTCAAGCTGCCCACGGCGGAATCCTTTGTGGGGCTGAAGAACTATGTCAAGGGCATGACCTTCGGCAACTTCGCCTTCTATAAGGTGGTATTCTACAGCTTCTTCATCACCATTACCTCCACGGCGCTGATCCTGCTGTGCACGTCCATGGCGGCGTGGTACATCTCCCGGGTGGGGAGCCTGGTCAGCAAGATCGTGTACTACCTGTGCGTATTCTCCATGGTGGTGCCTTTCCAGATGGTCATGTACACCCTGGCCCGGACGGCGGACCGGGTGCATCTGAACACCCCCTGGACCATCCCCGTGGTATACCTGGGCTTCGGCGCGGGCCTTGCCGTGTTTATGTTCACGGGCTTTGTCAAGAGTCTGCCGCTGGAGATCGAGGAGGCCGCCGCCATCGACGGCTGCGGCCCGGTGGGCACCTTCTTCCGGGTGGTGCTGCCTATGCTCAAGCCCACCATGATCTCCGTGGGCGTGCTGGAGATCATGTGGGTATGGAACGACTATCTGCTGCCCAGCCTGGTGCTGGACATCAACCAGTACCGCACCATCCCCATCCACATTCAGTACCTCAAGGGCAGCTACGGCACCGTGGACATGGGCGCCACCATGGCCCTGATCATGCTGAGCATCCTGCCGGTCATCATCTTCTACCTCTGCTGCCAGAAGCACATCATCAAGGGTGTGGCAGCCGGTGCGGTGAAGGGCTAAGGAGCATAGAGCCTCCGCTCGGAGGGCGGGGCTGATAAGTATTTCAAAGCATTTCTATAAGTAAGTGAGTGACTACCTATGAATCGAAGCAGCGGCATTCTGATGCCCATTTTCTCCCTGCCGTCCCCCTATGGCATCGGCACGCTGGGCAAAGCGGCGTATGACTTTGCGGACTTTTTGGCGGAGGCGGGCCAGCACTACTGGCAGATGCTGCCCCTTGGCCCCACCAGCTATGGGGACTCCCCCTATCAGAGCTTTTCCACCTTTGCCGGTAACCCCTATTTCATCGATCCGGACCTGCTGGTGGAGGACGGCCTTTTGACGAAGCGGGAGGTGAAGGCCTATCGCTGGGGGGATGATCCCCGCCATGTGGACTACGGCGCTGTGTATAACAGCCGGCTGAAGCTGCTGGCCAAGGCCAAAAAGCGGGGCTGGGAGCGTGACCGGGAGGAGGTCACGGCCTTTGTGGCAGAGAACGCCCGGTGGTTGCCGGACTACGCCCTGTTCATGGCCTGCAAGCGCCATTTCGGGATGCGCTCCTGGACGGAGTGGGAGGATGAGGACATCCGCCTGCGCCGCTCTCCGGAAGTGCTGGAGCAGTACCGCACCCTGCTGCGGGAGGATGTGGAGCTGTTTACCTATATCCAGTATCTGTTCTTCCGGCAGTGGGAGGCCTTGCGGACCTATCTCCATGAGAGGGACATCCACGTTATCGGTGACCTGCCCATATACGTGGCCATGGACTCCGCCGACGTGTGGGCCGAGCCGGAGAATTTCCAGCTGGATGACCGCTGTGTCCCCACGGAGGTGTCCGGTGTGCCGCCGGACTACTTCAGCGCCGACGGCCAGCTGTGGGGCAATCCCCTTTATCGCTGGGATCGGATGCAGGCCGACGGCTTCGGCTGGTGGATTCGCCGCATCGACGGCGCCGGGAAGCTGTATGACGTCATCCGCATCGACCACTTCCGGGGCTTCGAGAGCTACTGGGCAGTACCCTACGGCGAGACGACGGCCAAAAACGGCCGGTGGGTCAAGGGCCCCGGCATGGCGCTGGTGGGTGTGCTCACCGGTTGGTTCCCGCAGCTGGAGTTTATCGCTGAGGATCTGGGCTATCCCACCCCGGAGGTGGCGCAGCTGCTGCGGGATTCCGGTCTGCCGGGCATGAAGGTGCTGGAATTTGCCTTCGATTCCCGTGATACCAGCAGCTATCTGCCCCATAGCTACGGGGAGAACTGCATCTGCTATACCGGCACCCATGACAACAGCCCGCTGGCCCTGTGGCGGCAGGAGGCGGATCCGGCGGATATCGCCTTTGCCAAGGAGTATCTGGGGCTTAATGACGAGGAGGGCTTCAACCGGGGAATCATCCGGGGCGGCATGAGTTCTGTGGCCAAGCTGTTTGTGGCTCAGATGCAGGACTATCTGGAGTTGGGGGCGGGACACCGCACCAACGAGCCGGGGACTCAGTCCGGCAACTGGCAGTGGCGGATGCTATCGGGAGAGCTGACGCCGGAGCTGGCGCAGCGCATCCGGAAGCTGACCCGCATCTACGGCCGATTGGCCTGAGAGAATAGCGAGAGGGACTGAGCAAATGCCCAGTCCCTTTTTCTTTCCTGCGGAAGGAGAAGACTATGATCCGTGTGCATGAGACGGGACTGCGGCGTGGAGGAGGTCACAGTGAACAAACCGAATCCTCAGTCTAGCCAACGTATGCTACATGCAGGAAGACTATCCCGCCATGGCAGGAGCGGCAAAGAAAGCTATCGAAA